>ERZ869936.1080-NODE-1080-length-21146-cov-3.921293_pt1 | contig 21146 bp, 22 predicted proteins | sample MGYA00520876_ERZ869936 | MGnify/ENA primary metagenome ERZ869936 (study PRJEB32218, sample SAMN09650985) | biofilter metagenome | isolation source: enrty point of leading RO module | place: Saudi Arabia: Thuwal, RO plant located on Red Sea | collected 2016-02-17 ...
GCGCGATGAACTGTCAAACGTACACCCTCATCAAGCGAGGGTTAAAAATCACATCATCGCCGCCGAGCGCGCGGCAACCGACAAAAAGGTCGCCGAACCCCAAGCGCCTTCCGCCCCGGGAGAAAGCATCGAGGTCATCGTCGACAACCCGGCGGCCCGCTTGGTTGGACCTTGGACCACGGGCAAGACCGGCGGGTTTTACGGTAGCAATTACAACTTCAAGGGCAAGGGAACGGGGCTGAATTATGCCTTGTTCACACCGAACATCCCGGTTGCGGGCAATTACGAGGTTTACGAGTGGCATGTATCGGGACCCAATCGGGCCAGCGATGCCCCTTACGTGATCAACCACAGTGGCGGCTCCGAGACCATTCAGGTCAACCAGCAAATCAATGGCTCCAAATGGAACCTTCTGGGGACCTTCCATTTTGACATGGGTGCCGGATCGGATGTCCGAATCACTGACGAAATCGCGATTCAGGGCCAGATGGTGATGGCCGACGCCATCCGGTTTGTTTTGGTGGGAACGGCTCCGGCCGGAACTGCAACCGCGAAAGACTCCGCGCCGACGGGGGATACCGGAGTTGACACGAAGGCTTTGGAGTCGTTGAAACAAAAGCAATCGGACCTTGCGGCCCGCGAGGCCCAGTTGAAGACCGAGATTGCCGCCGCTGAAAAGGCGTTGGCTACTCAGCAGCAATTTGCCAAAGACCGCGCCATGGCCCGCTCCGCCTCGCTTCAGTCGCCCGTTCAGCCAGTGGCAAGTCCGATTGGCGAATCGGAAATTGAGGAGATGACCCTCAAGGCTCTTCGCGCCAAGGAGGCCGAATTGGCCGCAGAGCGCGCGCGCCTGGAAGCGGAAAAGCGCGCTAAATCGACCACAAAGACCGCCAGCGTCAACAGCGCGCCTCAGGTCGAGCAGCGGCCCATGACCGAAAAGGAAATGAAACTTGCCGACCTGCTGCGCCGTTACAAGAACGACGAGATCACCCCCCGGGAGTATCATCAGGAACGCGCAAAAATAGTTGCCGAGCCCTGAGTCTTTTTGATTCATTCACCCCCGCCGGCGTTGTTCCGGCGGGGTTTTATTTTTCATTAAGGAAACTAAATAGAACCCTGAACATTGATCCCTTAGAAATCACAACCGTATGCATCATTTTCGTTACCTCCGTGGCAAATTATACTGCGAAGGCGTGTCCGTTGAATCCTTGGTGAAAAAGCACGGCACCCCGCTTTACATTTATTCGCAACAAACCCTTACGGACCGTTTTCAAATGCTTCAGCGCTCCCTGGAAACGCTCAATCCCATGATCTGCTATGCCATGAAGGCCAATTCCAATCTGGCTGTCATGCGCACTCTGGCCAACCTGGGCAGCGGATTTGACGTCGTCAGCGAGGGCGAATTGCGGCGCGTCATCGCTGCTGGGGGCGATCCCAAGAAATGCGTTTTCGCCGGGGTTGGCAAGACTGAGCAGGAAATTGAATTTGCCCTGCGCAAAGGCATTTATTCCTTCAACGTCGAGAGCGAGCCCGAACTGGCCCGCATCAACCGCGTGGCCGCGCGCCTGAAGAAAATCGCGCCGGTTGCCGTGCGCGTGAACCCCAACGTGGACGCTCAAAAGCACGCCAAGATCACCACAGGCACCTATGAGAACAAGTTCGGCATCCAGTTTGAGCAGGTTGAAGGCGTTTACGCGCGCGCCAGCAAGCTTAAAAACATCTGGCTGCGCGGCATCCAGATGCACATCGGCTCCCAGTTGACCGAGGTCAAGCCCTACGAGATGGCGGTCAACAAGGTGCTGCCAATGGTGAAGAAGCTTGCGGAAAAATATAAGTTCGAATTCTTCAGCGTCGGCGGCGGCATCGGCATTGTTTACAAGCCGGCCCTGGCCAGCGGGCCGACCGAGTGGTGGAATTCATCGGATGCCAAATCTTTGATTACGCCCGAAAAATATGCCGCCAAGCTGGTGCCGTTGCTCCAGCCGCTGGGCCTGAAAATCCTGCTGGAGCCGGGCCGGTTCATCGTCGGCAACGCCGGCATCCTGGTGACCCGCGTCGAGTACGTGAAGCGCACGGGCAAAAAGAATTTTGTAATCGTGGACGCCGCCATGAATGACCTCATCCGTCCGGCCTTTTACGATTCGTACCATGAAATTGTGCCGGTGACGCAGAAGAACGGCGCAGCCATTTCCTCCGATGTCGTCGGGCCGGTCTGCGAGTCGGGCGATTATTTTGCCAAGGACCGTCCCTTGCCCAAGGTCGGCGAAGGCGATCATCTGGCCTTGTTGAGCGCCGGCGCTTATGGCTTTGTCATGGCCTCCAACTACAACAGCCGCGCCACCGCCGCCGAGGTGCTTGTCAACGGCAGCAAGTCTGCTGTGGTGAGGGAGCGTCAAAAGCTTCCGGATATTTGGAAACTGGAGAAAATTCCCGCCTGGCTGTCGGCCTGATCCGGGCCTGCCCGGCGCCCAGCCCGACTGCTTCATTTTATGAAAAGTAAAGTAACCGCCATGGTGCTGCTTCTGGGCAGCGCTCTGCTGTCTAACGCCTCGGAATATGTCATTCGCGACGTGAGCGAATTTGGCCGGTGCGTTCCAAAAAGCGCGTCCGTTCGCAAGCTGGCCGGCGACATGAAGTTCACCGAGGGGCCGGTCTGGGTGCCCCGCGACGGCGGTTATCTTATTTTCAGCGACATTCCTGCCAACGAGCTGAAAAAGTGGAGCGACAAGATCGGTTTGATTACCTATCGGAATCCCAGCCATAACGCCAACGGCAACACGGTGGACCGCAGCGGCCACCTGATCACCTGCGAGCACAGTGGGCGGCGTGTCGCCTTGCAGGACCGCTACGGCGTGATTCGCACGGTGGTGGATCAGCATGAAGGGAAAAAGTTCAACTCGCCCAACGATGCGGTGGTGAAGTCCGATGGCACCATCTGGTTCACGGACCCGGATTACGGCCTGGGAAAGAACGTCAAGGAGCAGGAGGGCAATTTTGTTTATCGCTTTGATCCCAAGTCTAAAGCCGTCACCGCAGTGGTCCGCGATTTCGACAAGCCCAACGGCCTCTGTTTTTCGCCGGATGAAAAGCGGCTTTACGTTGCCGACTCCGGAAAGCCCAAACACATCCGCGTCTTTGACGTCCAAAAGGACGGCACGCTGGCCAACGGACGGGTGTTTTGCGCGATTGACAAGGGCGCGCCCGACGGCATCCGCTGCGACAGCAAAGGGCGCGTCTGGTCCAGCGCGGGTGATGGCGTTCACATTTACGCGCCGGACGGATCGTTGATTGGCAAGATTCTCACCCCGGAGACGCCGGCCAATCTCTGCTTTGGCGGCAGGAACGGGAAGACCCTGTTCATCACCGCTCGCACGTCGCTGTACGCGATTGATGTGCTGGCCAAGGGGGCGAAGTAAACTTTAGACGGAGCATTTTCGCTTCCGAATCCGGGCAGCGGCTATTCCGGCATCATTTCAAAGCGAATTCCAAACCGTTCGCCGAATCGAGCGAGGCTTTTCTCGGGTCCCAGCACAAAGCACGCCGTGGCCCAGGCGTCGGACTCCATGCAGGTGGGCGCGGTGACGGTGCAGGCGGCGATGCCTTCCACGGGCAGACCGGTGCGCGGGTCAAGCAGGTGCGCGTAACGCTTGCCGCCGATGACGAAAAAATTCTCGTAATTGCCCGAGGTGGAAAGAGCGCCTTCGCGCAGGACAACCGGCGTGCGGTGTCCGGCTTTTGCGGGGTCTTCCAGCAGCACCGTCCAGTGGGGCTTGCCCGGTGGCAGGCCGATGACACGAAGGTCGCCTCCGGCTTTGACCATCGCGCTTTTAATTCCCATGCAGCGAAGTTTTTCGATGGCCAGGTCCACGGCGTAGCCTTTGCCGATGCCGCCCAAATCAATGGAAATATCGGGCCGGAGAAATCGCACCGTTCGCTGGCCGGCATCCAGTTGCACCAGCCGGTAATTGACGCGCGGCAGCACGGCTTTTAATTCCTCATCAGTCGGCAGGCGGTATTCCTTCCAGATGAAGCCCCACAGGTCCGCGAGCGGCCGGATGGTGATGTCAAAGCTGCCGTCGGTCTGCCGGGCAATGTCCAGCGCGGTGGAAAGCACGTGAAACAGTTCCTCCGACACGGGCACGGGCCGGGTGGCCGCCAGTTCATTGACACGGCTTAATTCGCTGTCGGTTCGGTGAAGGCTCATCAGGCGGTCGGCCCGGTGAAATTCCTCGAAGGCTTGCGAGATGGCCTGTTGGGTTTGTCCGCGGTCCGAACCGTAGGCCGAAATGGCGACGAAGGTGCCCAGCAGCGGCCGGCTGCGCTGCACCAGTTCAAGGCGCGGCTGGGGCGGCGTCTGGCACGCGGCCAGCAGCAGGCAGCAGATCGCGCAAAGCCACTTGGTAGGCGGCCAGCAGGCGGCGGACGCCTTCGGTGACATGGCGGCAGGAGATGGTCGCGCCGCTGATGTTGTAGATGTCTTCATGCAGCTTGAGCGGGTTTTGCGTGGATTTGCCCTTGAATTGTTCGCGCCATTTTTTGCCGCGGATTTGCCCGCCGTGGCTTTCGCGGTATTCGAGAATTTCAATTTGCCGCACACTGCCGTTGAGCGAAATGGCCGCCGCGTAATCAATGAATTCGTGCTTGCCCAGAACAAAATCGAGCACCACGACGCCCAGCACGTTGGTGTCCTGAAGCGCGACCCAGAATTTGGTGACCGGATTGCGGACTTTGACGCCGGACATTTTTTCAATGGCCGCCATTTGAGCGGGGGTGTAACGGACCAGTTTTTGTTCAAAGCGATCGGCCTCGGGAAAGCAGAGTTTCTGCGCCTCGGCGGGTGTGAGGTAGCGCTCGGCCTGAATCGGCAGGGGCAAAAGGGCCAGCAAACAAACCAAAACCGTTGCCGCATGCCTGTAGCGGTGAAACGTGATTTGTGCTTTTAATTGCCTCATGATTCAAAACGGCATCCCCGGGGGTTCAGGGATGCCGTTACAGTTCTTCAGCAGGGTAAAACGCGCAAACGGTTAAAAGAACATGCCGACGCCGATCTGGAAGTAATCGTCGTTGGAGTTCTTCAAATTGTGCCGGTAATCGCCTTTGACGACAAAGTTCGCGTTGAGAAAATAGGAAAGTCCCGCAGTGAGATACTCCTTGTTGGTGGAGCCGTCGGTCTGGGCGGCAACCCCGTTGGCCAAGCCCGACTGGGTGACGATTTCGGTGTAGCGAATGAACGGCACCAAATCCATTTCGCTGCCACGACCCACGCGCCAGCCCTTGGGCCAGAGGTGATAGGCGGCCTCGACATACCAGCCGTACATTTCGTCACCGATGTCGTTTTTCAAGTCGGCGTCGTTGTTGGCCACGAACACCTCGGGCTTGTCAAAGCGCCACTGGGCAAATTCACCGCGCAGTTCCAGGCCGGTCTTGGGAACGCGATAAAGGGCTTCAATGTCCCAGCCAAACACCGTGGACTTGCCGCTCAATCCCTTGACGTCGGTCACGTAAAACGACGCGCTGGCGTCCAGCCCGGGCAGCCCGCTGTAGTGCAGACGGCCGGAATAGGCGAGGTTGTTCTCGTCGGCGCGGCGCAAACGCGGGCGCGCTTCGCGAATGCCGTCCTTGGCGGTGAGGCCGGGTTCGGAGGACTTGGAAATGCTGTCCTCCAGGCCCGCGGAGACCATGAACTGGTAGTCGAGGCCCTCAATGATTTTGCCAAAGACGCTCATGCTTGGCTCCATCCAGGTGCTGGGGATGATTTCGCGGTACAGCTCGGGTCTTTCGGTTGAATAAAACAGCGTCGGCTCGTGGTACAAGTTGATGCGGCCCATCGGCACCAGGTCAATGCCCAGCGAGCGGACGTTGAAGTGCTCATGAATCAGGATGTCCACGTAGAACTGTTCGATTTCCACTTCGCCGTCGAATCGGCTGCGCTTGGGCTCGAACTTTTCGTCGCTGCCGCCGTGCTCGATTTCGACCTCGGAGTTGAACACCAGCCAGTCGGCGATCTGATAGCTGGGCAAGAGCACATAGCGATGGGCATCGAAGGTGTTGGCGCCGTTCTTGGGAAAGCGGTATTTGCTTTCGCCGTAGAAACCGAAGGACAGGCCCTTGGCTTTGAAAAAGTCGCGGCCCATCAGGTCATCGGCTTCCTTGTCGCGGGGCGGACCCTCCTTGAGGGTTTCAACCTGCTGTTGAAGTTCCTGGATCTGTTTTTGCATCTGCTGGATGACGGCCGATTGATCCTGGGCCAGAGCCGGCAGAGCCAGCAGGGCTGCGGCACCAAGTGGGATAAGTTTATTCATTGATACGTTTTTTTGAACTTGAGATTCAGTCTCAGTGTGGTCGGAGATTATTGAGACAGAATCTCAAGTCAACATCATTTTGAAATATGTTTAACCCATCGTTTTGCGGTGATCCAGTGTACTGCCAGCGCTACTGGAAGCAGGCCACCGGCAAAATGATGCGTCTCGGCGATGGCCGCGCGCCAAGCCTCGGGGGCGTAATACAATCCCGCTCCAGTCAAAATCAGCAGCGCAAAGACCGATTCCATGAACAGGCCGCTGACCCAGTTGGCGCGCAGGGCCCAGCCGTACCGGATATGCACACAGAGCAGATAACCGAAGAGCACGCAGAGAAAGGGATTGAGCATGCCGTGCAAAAGCAGCCAAGGGCGGACATCGAATGGGGGTTCCTCCACGTCGCCCACCACGTCCACCGAATACCAAACCACCGCGCCCGAGGCAAACGCCAGGGACAGAAGCGCCAGCACGGTGATGTGAATCCAGAGCGGCAACCGCGAGGGTCTGCTGGCTGGATCCGGGGGGCCGTTCACTGGCGGCGGGCCTTGCGCGTTCTGAAGTTCTGGTTTGATGGAGCGGCTCATTTTTTGCCGGGTCAATCACCCGGAACGCGGGGCAAACTATCTTTTGAAACATCCATCCGTCAACGCGCTGATTGGAAAAATGAGGGTGTTGCGCTCAAAGATTTTTTATGACGTTAATTGCTTGCAATCGGGTGTCCTTGGAGAAGAGAACGTATTTCTTGTTTTCTATCAGCATTTTGCGGGCGGCGGCCTGAGAGTTGCTACTTGCATTCGCGTTGTCAGTTAGAATAAAAGAGGACACATGGCCTTGCCATTTCTGAAAAGCCGGGTGAAAAAGCGCGACCAGGTAGTTGCCATTGATTTGGGAAGCCGCAATACCAAGGCCGTACATTTACAGCGCAGAGGCGATGGCTTCAGCTTGGTTCGTTACACCATCCAGGACGCGCCGATTTACGAGAAGAACATTTCCCCAGACCTGCTTTCGGAGCATTTGCGGGCGATTGTCCAGGCGCTCGATTCCAAATCAAAATCGGTGACACTTTCCTTGGGTGTGGCTGATTCGATTCTGCGCAACACTGAGTTGCCCCAGATGACCATTTCCGAAATGCGGCTGATGCTCAAATACAATACCAAGAACTATCTTCAGCAGGATTTGCCCGATTTTGCGTTTGATTGTCATATTGTTCCGCCCAAGGAAATGCATAAGCCCGAGATTTCGGGCAAGGGTCCGGCCAAGTATAAAGTATGGGTGGGCGGCGCAAAGAATCAGCTACTGAATGATCTTCAGACTGCGGCCAAATCAGCCGGCCTTACGATTGACCAGGTGGTGATGAGCATTTTGGGGCCGGTCAATGCGTTTGAGGCGTATCAGCCTGAGGTCTTCTCCAAGGAAATTGTGGCTTTGGTGGACATCGGGTTCAAGAATTCGACCATCAACATCCTTTACGAGGGCGACTTGGCGCTCAGCCGTGTGGTAGGGATCGGGGGGGACAAATTGACGACAGGTCTTGCTGAGTCGCTGGGAATCAGCTATGCCGAGGCAGAGGGTATCAAGATTGGCATGCCCCAAGAAGTAGAGTCGTCCCTGCAACCGTTGCTGTCCCCATTGGGCAGGGAATTGCGCGCGTCTTTGGACTTTTTTGAACACCAGCACGACAAGGCGGTGAGCCAAGTCTTCGTTTCCGGCGGCGCTGCCCGGTCGGAATTCATTTTGGAAGTGCTGCAAACAGAGATGATGGTTCCGTGCAAAGGTTGGAATCCGACATCCTTTTTAAACATCGCGCTGCCGCCCCAGCAAATGGGTGAGCTGGAGCTGGTGGCGCCACAACTGGCCGTAGCCTTGGGGGCGGCGGTCGCAGAATTCTAGAGGTATGCCGATACGAATTAATTTGCTGGCAGAGGCGCAGGAGGCTGAGGAGGCGCGCAGGCGCGATCCGGTTAAGCGCGCTTTGCTGGTTTCGGCGGTGCTCGTCGGCCTGATGCTGTTGTGGGGGGGCATCGAGTTCAGCCGTACGATCGTGGTCAAGTCTGAGCTCACCAAACATGAACGCATGTGGAGTGCGCTTGAGGCGGAATTTAAGGAAATCGTCGAAAAAGAAAAGCAAATCGCCCAGTTGGACGGGCGGTTGGATGCACTGACCCGCTACGCTACCAACCGTTTTTTATGGGGGACAGTATTGAACGTGCTGCAACAAACCACCGTGGACCAGGTGCAGTTCATTCGGCTAAACGGCTTGCACAATTACACCCAAATCGAAATTCAGCCTCCCAAGCCCAAGGAGGGCGCCGCAAAGGAAGGGAAAGCCCCATCCAAGGTTCCTCCAAAGCTTCAATCCAGAGAACGCATTTCCATGATTATCGAGGCGCGGGATTACGGCAATCCTGCGGAAGAAAACTACAACAAGCTCAAAAACGCCTTGTTCAGCCACCCATACATGCGAAATCTCGTTTCCACGCGTGACAATATTAAACTGAAGGATTTGAGGCCGGTGCCAACGGTTGATCCGGTCAGCAACCGGCCCTACACCGTTTTCATCCTCGAATGTCAGTTCACAGAGAAGGTGCGCGATGAATAACCTTTCAAAAGAGAAAAAACAGAAGCTTTTTCTAGTCGTGATCATCGTCTCGGTGGTGCTTGCGGGACTCTGGTTTGGCTTGGTGAAGACTCAGCAGGATCGGCGGGCTCTGATCCAGAAGCAGGCTGACGAGGCCGCCAAAAAGGTTGCGGACGCAGAGGCCAAGCGCAAAAAGCGGGAGGAAATTAACCAGCGTTTGGAGGAAAAACAGGCTGCCATCCTTGCCCGAGAGGCCACCATGCCATTTATAGGGGATCCTTACCCATGGATATTGTCGGTCATGAACCAGTACACCTTGGCCCGGCCTAATCTGAATTTTACCACCCAACCGCCTAGTCCGGCCAGTGACGTGGTCTTGTTGCCAAAATTTCCCTACAAAGCGGTTTTCTATCGGGTGAGCATGTCCGGATTTTTTGAAGACTTTGGACGGTTTCTTGCTGAGTTGGAAAATGAGTGGCCGTTCGCGCGAGTGCAAAATGTACAAATCGTTCCTTCGGCTACAGGAGACGAGAAACTCGACTTCCAATTTGAATTGACCAGTTTAGTATCAACCAATCGCCCTTCGGCCATTAATAAATGAGCGTTTCTGTGACATCCTGTTTTGGAGTTCGGCTGCTGGTCGTTGGATTGGCGGCGGTGCTTCTGAATTGCTCATTGAAGGCGTCCGATGGGCAGCAGAGATTTCTGCCTGAGAATGCGCCCCAGTCCGAGTTCATTGCAGAGCCCCGTCCCGGTATCGTGGATCCTTTTTTCCCAAATTCCGAGAGACGCCGGCCCAAAATACAGGATTCCCACCAAGTTATTAAGCGAGGCCCCGATGTAACGGATTTGGCCTTAAAAGGCATTACAGTCAATCGCGCTGGCGCAAAGCTGGCCTTGATTAATAATTTAAACTTAGCCGAAGGGGAGTCCGGACCGGTCAAGACAGCCAAGGGAGCAATTAAAATCCAGGTTCTGGAAATCCGCGACAAATCGGTGCTTCTGCGCATTGAGGGGATCGCTGAACCTTATGAATTGCATTTCTCGCGTGATTTCTGATGGCGCAAAACGCAAAATAAACCATAAGTAAACAAAAAGTATGAAACGTATAAATGGTCTGATAGTTGCCGCAGCATTGGGCGTTGGTTGCCTGCTGGGCGTCGCACAAGAAAACACCCAACCCCCAGCGTCCTCACCGGTTGCTGCCTCTGCGCCTTTGGGCGGTGAAGTCATGCCGCTTATCGTGATTGACGATGCGCCGCTGCCCGACGCGATTCGGAACCTGGCACGACAAGCAGGACTGAACATTCAGTTCGATCCTCAGGTGCTGGCGGGCCTGCCTGACCCTTCCAAACCGGGAGCCACATTGCCCCCGCCCAACGTCTCGTTCCGGTGGGAAAACATCACCGCGATGCAGGCCCTTCACGCCGTGCTGGAAAATCACAACCTCCAACTGGTTTTGGATCCAAAGACCAAAATTTCTCGCGTGACCGCCAAGGATCCTGCCGCACTGGAGCCATTGATTTCCAAGGTGATTCTCCTGAAATATAGCCATCCGACGAACATGATCCCGATGGTCAAGGCGGCCTTTGCAACGCCTCGCAGCCAAGTGATCGCGGACACGCGTACCGGACAATTGCTCGTGCTGGCGCCCGAAAAGGAAATGCAGACCAACGAGGCATTGATCGCCAAGCTGGATACAGCCCCCTCCCAAATCCTCATTGAGGCGCGCTTCATGGAAACCACCAAGAATCCCCGGTCCGCCAAGGGTGTGGACTGGAGTGGCACGCTGGCGGCCAACAATGTTTCGTTCGGCAACAACAGCTTCTTTACAGAGGGTTTGGAACCTCAAACCCCGACCTCAGAGCGGCCTCTTTTTCCAGGTGTGAGGAGCGGGGCTTTGGCGGATCCTAGGGTTATTTTAAGCACCTCAGGAGGTTTCGGCCCGGTTGGATTCCTGAATTCAGATGGTCTCAGTGCTGTCGTGTCCTTCCTTAACAGCGATAACCAGACTGAAACCATCGCCACACCCCGCGCCGTCGCTTCCGAGGGCGTGCCCACCGAGTTGTCGGTTGTGCAAAATGTGCCTGTTTTTGAGGAGGAGCAGGGCCAAAACGTCGGCGGCTCAGTCTCGCCAAACACTGTCAAGCCCAATTACAATCTGCAAGTCAGCGGCAACATTCTGAACGAAGTCGGCACCAAGCTTATCGTCACCCCCCGCATTTATGGCGTGACCAATGTGTATTTGGACCTCAAACCTGAAATCTCCGAGGTTGGACCGGATGCCACCACAACGCTTGGCGGGCGCGTCAGCCGCGCTCCCACGTTCCTGCGCAAAAAGATCCAAACGCAAGCCATGGTGCCCAGCGGCAACACGCTCGTTCTGGGTGGGTTGCGCGAGGATCGGGACAACAAAAACCTGACCAAGGTTCCCCTGTTGGGCGACATTCCCGGCGTGGGACGGGCATTCCGTTCAGACGTCAAGCAACGAAACAACCGTCAGTTGTTGATTTTTGTCACGCCCACCATCCTCAGTTCCGAGGATTTCCTGCCGGGAGAAGATTCTCGCACCTTCCTCCACCAGCAACCGGTTATCAAGACAGACGTCCAATGGGGGCCGTATGACAATTCCGAGCCCAAGGATTGGACCAAGCAGGTGGATTAACAATTCTGCATCGGAGAGTTTGCAAAGGCCGCCTGGAAACGGGCGGCCTTTTTTATTTGATTAAAACCGTTTGAATTTCGTCTGGAAGAAGACGATTTGCCATGTCCATGCCCCTTCACAATTCGATATGCACGCGGTTGACTTGTTCCGTTTTGGTTTTCATGGCGGCCTGCGCCTGGGCGCGCATCGACCGCATCACGGCAACGCCTCAACAAATTCAAATTTCGCTCAAGCAGAGTGACGCACCTTTAACGATTGTAGAATTACAGCCAAATGAACCCGTTGAATCGGCTCTGGGTAGAACTCCGGTGCTGACACACAATTTGAAGCCCATGGGGAGAAAAACCATCGATCGATTCGATGGAGACCGGGACCGGATTTACTCCGCCTTCGTCGCTCTGGCAGATGGCAAGGTAGTCGGGAACAAACGGTTCGTAGAGGAATGGAATCATATCGCGCGACACCGTTTTAATTATCCAAAGGTCGACAGCAAAAAGGGCCTCCAAGTGCAGATGCTCGATGACGCCATTGCCTTGGGGGTGCGGCACGCGGCGTTAAATGTAAACCTTGCCACGATGATCAGCCTCAACCCGGCCACCAATGATGTTTTATGGAAAATGGACGGGCAAACGTATCCTTTCCAGCGCACCTGGGTTGAGAGCCTTGATAAAAAAGTCAAAACCCTTTCGGACACTGGCGCCACCGTCACGCTGATTCTCCTGAGCTACAAGAACTCCAATCCGGAGGTCAATCGGTTGATGCTGCACCCCAAGTACGATGAAGCCTGCCCGAATCATCTGGGCGCGTTCAACACGGTCACGTCCGAGGGAATGGCCTGGTTCAAGGCGTGCCTGGAGTTTTTGGCGGAGCGCTATTCGCACCCGGACAAAAGCGTGGGGCGGGCGGTGAACTTCATCGTTGGCAACGAGGTCAATTCACACTGGTATTGGGCCAACATGGGCCGCGTCAGCATGGAGGATTTCACCGAGGATTACCTGCGCACGGTGCGAATCTGCCACACTGCGGTGCGCAAATTCTCGTCCGCCGGACGGGTTTTCATTTCGCTGGAACATCACTGGAACAGCCGTTTTCCCGTGGAGGAAGGACAAAGCTTTGCCGGGCGTTCCTTTGTGGATCATTTTGCGCGCCGCGCCCGTGATGAGGGCGATTTTGGTTGGCACGTGGCGTTTCACCCCTATCCCGAGGACCTGTTTCAATGCCGCACCTGGAATGATCAATCGACCACCGATTCGTTCGACACGCCGCGAATCACCTTCATGAGCCTGGAGGTGCTGCTGCGATATTTGCGGAAAAAGGAGCTGCTCTATCAAGGTAAGCCGCGGCGCATCATTTTGTCTGAACAAGGGTTTCATTCCGACGGGACGCCGGAGGGCGAACTGGCCCAGGCCGCCGCTTATTGCTACGCCTACTACAAAACCGCGCGCTTGGACGGCATTGACTCATTTATTTTGCACCGGCATGTGGATCATGGTGGCGAATTCGGGCTCAACCTTGGATTGTGGCGCCGCGACAAGTCCAGCCCGTCCCCATCGGTGCCGCTTGATAAAAAACCCATTTACGACGTGTTCCTTCAGGCCGACTCGCCGCAATGGGAGAAAGCCTTTGAATTCGCGCTTCCCGTCATCGGCATCACGTCCTGGAAGGACATTGACCCGCGCCGCCGCTGAACCGCTTCATTTTCCACAAAGGAAATGACTGAACTTTCATTTTCCTTTGGGCTGAAGACTGCTAAAAACGGGTTATGGATCCGCTCTTGAAACTGCTGCACGAAAACGCCGCTCTGAAGCCCGTGCAACTGGCCGCCATGCTTTCGCTCCCCGAGGCCGAGATCGCCGCGAAGATAAAGGACTACGAGGCCGGCCACGTCATCCTTGGATACCGCACGGTGTTGAATGAGGAAAAAATGGGCGTAGACCTGGTGCGGGCCTTGATCGAGGTCAAAATCACCCCGGAACGCGGCGGCGGTTTTGACCGGCTGGCCGAGCGCATCGCCAAATACAGCGAGGTGCGCTCGTGCTACCTGATGTCCGGCGGCTACGACCTGTTGGTGATGGTCGAGGGTGCCACCCTGCGCGAGGTGGCCACGTTCGTCTCCGAGCAGCTGGCGACCATCCAGGGCGTCATCTCCACGGCCACGCATTTCATGCTCAAGACCTACAAGGAGCAGGGCGTGCTGATGACCCGCGAACAAAACGACGAGCGGCTGCCGATCGCCCCCTGAGAATTCGTTGAATTGCTTATAGCTGTCCCATCGCCTTGTCCAACGCGGCGTAAAGCTGCTTCATCGTCGCCTCGGTTTCGTCGCCCATGTTGGAGATGCGGAAGGTTGTCCCCTTTATTTTCCCGTAACCGCCATCAATCAAATAGCCCTGATCCTTCACGAGCTTCTGGAATTTCGCGACGTCAATGGCACGTCCACCGGGCTTGGCGCCGTTATTGACGCAGGTCAGCGTGACCGATTCGTAGTCTTTTTCCGGGAATAAATTAAACCCGTGGCCAGCGGCCCAGTCGCGGGTCATTTGCGCCAGCTTCTGGTGCCGGGCGAAACGGGCGTCCAGTCCCTCCCCAAAAATGTCATCAAGCTTTGAGCCGAGCGCGTAAACGTGACCGATGCTCGGTGTGCTGGGGGTCATACTCTGCTCGGCGTTCTTCTGGAATTCAACAAAGTCAAAATAGTAACCGCGGTCCTTTATCGTCGCGGCCTTGGCCAGCGCTGCGGGAGAGCAGGCGAACACCGTTAGTCCCGGTGGCAGGGCGAAGGCTTTTTGCGTGCCGGCTAAAAGCACGTCAATACCCAGCGCGTCGAACTCGATTTTCACGCCTGTCATGGAGCTGACGGCGTCCACGATGTTTATGTTATCGGGATACTTTTTCTTGAGCGCGGCGATCTCGGCCAGCGGGCTCATCACGCCGGTGGAAGTTTCGTTGTGAATCAGCGTCAGCGCGTCGAACTGGCCAGTGGCCAGCTTCTTGTCCACGTCCTCGGCGCGGATGGGGGAGCCCCACGGCACCTGCAAAGCCTCGGCCTCTTTGCCGCATTTTTTGGACACATCCAGCCATTTGTCGGAGAACGCTCCGCACATGCAGTTGAGAACCTTCTTGGAAACCAGATTCCGAATGGCGCCCTCCATCACGCCCCAGGCGGAGGAGGTGCTGAGATACACCAATTGCTTGGTGTAGAGCAGTTGCTGTAGCTGGGGCTGGATCTTGGCATACAGGTCCTTGAAGCCCTGCCCGCGATGGCCGACCATCGGCGAACAAAAGGCCTTGAAGGTTTTCTCGCTGACTTCAACCGGACCGGGAATGTGCAATTTGACGTGTGGCATAAAAAATCAGGGCGTTACGTTTTCAAAAGCAGCCAGTGAAGGCAAGAGGCGTTTTTGGCCCCTTGCAGTTCAACCGTAATGAGTTTTGGCAATGACCGTGAGAGGTCAATATTTCCGGGTGGGCAGTGCGGCCTTGGCGTTGGTTTCGTCAAACAATTCGTCGCGCATGATCATTTTCTTCGGGACCTCCTCGCCATTCTTGATGGAGTCGAGCATGTCGAAGAGTGTTGGCCCGAGCAGCGGAGTGCATTCGACGCTGCAGTTGAGCTTGCCCTCGGCAATGGCCTCCAGCGCGGCGCGGACACCGTCAATGGAAACAAGCACAATGTCGGTGCCGGGCTTGAGGCCTGCTTCCTCGATGGCCTGAATGGCGCCCAGCGCCATGTCGTCGTTGTGCGCGTAAACCGCCTGAATGTTTTTGGCGTCGGCCTTGAGGAAGGCTTCCATGACTTCCTTGCCCTTGGCGCGAGTGAAGTCGCCGCTCTGGGATTTGATGATTTTCATTCCAGGATATTTTGCCAACACCTCCTCGAAGCCTTTCTTACGGTCGATTGCGGGAGCGGCGCCGGGCGTGCCCTGCAGCTCGACAATGTTGGCCTTGCCGTTCATTTTTCGGGCCAGCCACTCGGCGGCCATCCGCCCCTCCTCGACGAAGTCTGAGGCAATGAGGGTGGTGTAGAGCGAGTCATCGGAAACCTTGACGCCCCGGTCCACTAGAATGACCGGGATGTTGGCCTGCTTGATTTCGCGCAGCACGGGTTCCCAGCCGGTTTCAACCACAGGCGCGAGGATGATGAGATTGACGCCCTGCTGCATGAAGGTGCGCAGCGCCTTGATTTGGTTCTCCTGCTTTTGCTGGGCGTCGGAGAAGCGTAAATCAAATCCGCGGGCCTTGGCTTCGTCGCGTATGGACTGCGTCTCGGCGCGGCGCCAATCGCTCTCGGCACCCAACTGCGAGAAACCGATGACAAACTTCCCGGATGAGGCGGGGGCCTCATCGGTGCTGTCCTTCGGGGTGTCGTTGGCCGGGGCGGGTGAGGAGTCGGGCTTTTGGCCGCAGGAAAATAAAAAGGTGGATGCCAGTAGCAGCAGGCTCAATGGAAGCGATTTCATGCGCGCATTCTGAGGAAAATAAAAGGCCAGTCAAAACCGAATTTTTTCAAGGGGCGGTATGCGTGGCGACCGGGGCGGTCGAGGAGGGAGCTTCCGTTGTTTGGCGGCTTTTTCGCGCGCCCTCGGCAGCCCGTTGGTGATGCGCGGCGGCGTGGCTTTGCAACTGCTGCTGGTGGTGGTGATGCTGCGCTTGCTGGGCGGCCTTTTGGTGATGATGCCCCGCCGAGTGACTCTGCTGGAGGTTGTTGTGGTGCACCTGTTGGGCGGCGCGCCGGGCGTGGTGAGCGGCGGCGGCTTTTTGTTGCAGTTGGTGATGGTGGGCCTGCTGGGCTGCCTGACGCGCCCGGTGATGGGCCGCGTGTTGCTGTTGCTGATGATGGTGATGGCTCTGGGCGGCGGCGCGATGATTCTTGTGATGATTGTGGTGCGCCTGGTTGTTGCTGGCCGCGCTGCCTGCGGGCGCGGCCAATGGAAGCAACAATTGAAGGGAAATCACCGCGATGAGCGGTTGCCAGAGATGGGTTTTAAAGTGCATAGGCGAAGGCGCGTTAGTGTTCATGTGATGGAAGTCAGTATTCTCCCAATGGTCCCCGGGCGCAACCTCATTGGCGATGGAGGATTTTCCAAAGGCAGTTTCCTTTAGGTTGGTTCGCGGCATTTTGCACTACTCCTGTTCGGGGAAGCTCCCACTGTCGAATGCGTTAAGAGCGGATAGTCGCACGAACCGGTTCAGGTAGAGTCTCTTTTAGCAGGAAGTCCCATGAACACCATCAACGAGCGAACCGTCAACGAAGTCACCGCCATCGAGGTCAGCCCCCGTTACACGGTGGCCATTCGGTTGCGCGTGATTGGCCAGGCTGTGGTGGTGGAAAAGTGCATTTCGGAAGGCCCGATTTTTTTGATGGAGGGTGGGCGGATGAAGGTCCATTCCCAAGTGGTCAAAAAAATTGTTCACGGCTTGGGGGAGGGTGTCAAAAATGTTTCCCTGGTTGTGAATATGCCCTCGGAGGTAAGTTTTTTGCAGCAGACCTCCATAGGCACCGAATCGTCGCTTCGTTCTGAGATCCACCAGGCCGCGCAGTTATCTCACAAAATAGACCTCACAAAGTATCATTGGACGGTGACGCCCTTGGCCAAGGATCTGGATAACAAGCACCGGTTGAAGGAGGCGTTTTCCAACAAAACCAGCATGCTGGTGAGCGGGGCGCGCCGGGAGCATGTGGAGGCATTGCGCGCGGCATTCCGGAAGGAAAAATGCGCCGTGGAACAGACGTTGTTTCCGCCCGTCTGTTTGGAGAAGGCCTTTGATTTCTTTTCGGGAAACATGCTTGAGAATGAGACTGTCGTGCTTTGTCAATCTACAGAAAGCTGCTTCTCACTGACCCTGCTGAAGAAAAACCGCATCTTGGAACACCATATTTACCCGGGGGATGCAGCCGGGCTCCAAACCGCCCAGGTGCTTGATGCGATTGGCACCCTCCAGCAGCGCTGCAAATCCGCCATCCGGTGCGTGTTTGTCTCCGGTGAAACGGACCTGAGCGAACGGATTAGCAGCGGTCTCAAAGCGGGCGGATGCTACGCGAGAACCTGGAATGCCATCCGAAAACTCTCGGCCGCGCCCGAGTTGAAACAATCTGGTAATTATCCGGAGGAATCCTATTTGTTCAACGCAGCGGCTGGCGCCGCCATGCTCGTGCTCGAGGGGCAGGCGCGAGCGGACGAGGAAGCCGCCGAAACGGCTTTGGATGAGGGGATTATTGCTCAAAAATGGGTCCAGCTGTCGGCTGCGGCGGCTTGCCTCCTGGGCATGCTTTCGGGCGGACTTTTCTTTTTCAATGAGCGCCTCGGGCAGGAAATCAAGGCCAGCGAAGGCAAACTGAAGAAGGCGCAGCAGACCGTTTCAGTCCGGGAAGTGCCCTTGGAATCTACAAAAAAACGGATTCGTGAACTGGAATGGTTCCGGGAATCCCGCCGAAACTGGCCGCAAATCGCCGTGGACCTGATAGAGAGTAATCCCTGGGGTTTGGAGATCGTTCAGGTGAAGGCTACCGATGGGCTGATGCTGGACGACTTGAATCCATTTGACTCGGCGACGACAGGCGCACTGAAACGCAAGAACACAGGATCCTTGCTCATAGAGGCCCGGAACCACGGAGGCCTCTCCTCCTTGGAGGCATTGAGAGATACTCTGCGCGAAAACCCTCGTGTCTGGCCCATTTTAAACCGCAAAAACCCTTTTCGTTTCCTTAACAACATTGAGGCGTCGTCCGGACAGCCTGAGGCCGCTGCTGCGGCCTTGGTGACGGTTGAATGCCTTCTGGAGGAGAGATTGTTTTAATGAACGACTCCGTGAAATTGCTTTTTCGGCTGGCGCCGGCAGGTGTTGCGATGGCGTTGATGGTGTTCTGCTTCAACCAAGGCTCCCGTTTCGTCCGCCAAGGCGCGGCGCTTTCCGTCATTGATGGAAAAATAAAAGCCATTGAGAAACAAGAGCAGGATGCCAAGGAGGCGGAGTTGCTTTTGGGCATGGAAATGGAGCAGTTGCGCAAGCATGAGAAGCAGATTCCGCTGGTGGATGGCTACATTCATCTCAGCCGCCTGTTAAGCGACGCGGCTTCGGGCTTATCGTTCACTTTGGCGCCAGCCGAATTCAGCACCCATAATTTGTTGCAAACGCCGGAATATTGTGTCGGGTCATTTCGCGTCAATGGCTCGGGCGAATTTGCAAATGTCAGGGCAGCGTTGGATCGGTTGAGTGTGGAAATGCCCTTTGCGCGCATATCGGAAATGCATTTGTTCTTTGCGCCCACCAACAAAAACCGGGTGGATTTCTCCTTGTCTCTCCAGGCGGTGTTGCGATTCAACGAAGAATCCCCGTCAGCCCCTTCAACCTCCTTGGCCAAACGACCATGAAACTCGTCATTTACCGCAACGGTGGGTTCACGCTGGTGGAAAACGTGGTGACCCTTGCCCTCGTGTCGCTGTTGAGCCTTAGCTTCATCAACCTGGCCATTCTGGCCGGGAAAATGGCGCGTTCGGCGAGGGAACAATTGACCGCCTCGGAAATCATTGAAATGAAACTGGAGGCCATCCGCGGCTCGACCTGGGGGCAGGTGACATCGGCCAATTTTGTCCCGACCCAGTTTGTGGTGACCAACGGGGCGGTGTACACCGGCACCATCACGATGAGGAAAAAACCCGTCACCGAAACCTACGGGGATTCGCTGGTCGAAGTGATCGTCGCGGTGCGATGGAATACAGACCGTCGTCCCCAGCATCTCCAAATGACCACCTGGATATCGCCTTATGGATTTTTCGCATCTTACTAATCGGAGGCGCACGCAAGGCGGCTTCACACTGGCTGAAGGGATGATCGGCCTTGCCTTGGGGCTGTTCATCGCGACGACGCTTGCGGCTGTCATGGTTTATTTTTTCCGAAATTCCTCCTTTATTGCCGGTCACGTGACCGCCAATGCCAAGGACCGGATCTCGATTGAAGTGGTCGGGCGTGAAATCCGTGAAGCGGAGTCCTTTTTGAAGCTGAATCCAACCAACATGGTGATGAGAGTCAAGGGGCAGCCTGTGGAACTTAAATTTGATGCGCGGGAAAAGCGCCTTTATCACATCACCCCGCAACACACCCGGTTGTTGTTGCTTAATTGCCAGGACATGCGGTTCTCCTATCTGGAGCCCAGGATTGGCTCCACCACGCTGGAGAATTATCAAATCTCCACCTCCGCTACGTGCCGTGTGGTGCAGATGAGCTGGAATTCGGCGATTCCCTCCGGCGTCGGACGCGTGGCAACAGTCTCCAATTCCATCCGATTCATGAACCGCCGGCCCATAAACTGAGGCCGGAATCTTGACTTCACTTTTCGAACGGCGGCATCCCGGACCTTCTCGGGCTTCGAGCCCAAGACCGTTTGTGTTTTAAGGGTAAAACCTCTTGTGCAACAGGCCTGGGAAGCGTTTCTTTGGAATTAGAAAATGGAGAAAAAGAAAAGGGCCGCACTGGTGTGTGCGGCCCTGGCGTGGGCCCGGGAGCCTCGGGCCGTTCGGTCAAGCAGCGTTGGATTGCATCACGGTCTTGGCGGCGGTTTTGCTCCGCCCCTCTTTTTTAAAGACCGATTCGATGGCTTCCAGAAGAATGTGATTGTCAATGGGTTTCCAGATGCTGAACGCGGTGAGGCCACGGTCAATCTTTGTGGATTGATCCGAACTGGTGAGGGCAATCACTTTCCGGATGAGATCCGGCCGGACGCGCTTGATGGCCTGAAAAAACATGTCCACTGGAAAAGCAGGAACAGCCAGGTTGCAAAGGACGACATCACAGGGTGAATTCAGGATATGGCGGATGGCATCAGCGCCGTTGGTCACGGTGGTGACGTCATAAAAGTACAGATCCAAAATGTCGCGCACCTGGGCGATGGTTTGACGATCGTCCTCAATCAAAAGGACGTTTTTGAAGAGCACGTGTTCCGCAGGCTTGGGTTGAAGCTCGGGATGCGAAAGAATAAAGGGTGCTGTCATGGTTTATTCTCCGGTTTAAGCCGATGTTTTTGTTGTCAGGCTGGACATCAGGCGGTTGATGTTTCTTCCAACCACAGCAGACCAGCTTTCCTCGGTGAAAGGACAGGCGGTGGCCGCGTTGGTTTGCAGATCTTCCAAAGCCTGCCGGTAATTTTTTTGCAGCAGCTTGTAGGGATCTTGCGTTTGGATTGGTGCATTTGTTTCAGCCCGCGCGAATGCGGTTTTATCACCTTCCCCCGTTGCGGCATAATCCTCGCCGTTGTGGGCCGAGGTTGGCAGCACTGGCAGCAGGCGCGCCATGCTGCGGGCAATGTTTTCGGCAGGGGTTTCCTGAATCAATGTCTCCGGCAGAACGATGATCTTGAACTGACTTGGATTTTGCCGGTTCCGGCCGATGAGCCGGATGCGCCGACGTCTGGGTTCTGATGTGTAAACAAAGCTCCAGGTCCATTCGGGTGTGGCTTCCTCTAGCGCCACATGGAGGTTTTGGATGAGTGCTGACATGGTTTCCTTTCTGGTTTTTGTTCCCTGTTTTGTAAGTTCCATTGTTACGCCTCGCGCGCAGTGGCAACAACGGTATGGCGGCTGAAAAAACCTAAGCAATGTCACCCGGC
>ERZ869936.1081-NODE-1081-length-21139-cov-28.172168_pt1 | contig 21139 bp, 37 predicted proteins | sample MGYA00520876_ERZ869936 | MGnify/ENA primary metagenome ERZ869936 (study PRJEB32218, sample SAMN09650985) | biofilter metagenome | isolation source: enrty point of leading RO module | place: Saudi Arabia: Thuwal, RO plant located on Red Sea | collected 2016-02-17...
ATATTGGCGCAACATCTGTTGGCTTTGATGTAACTGAAGCTGATATTAAGGGTGACATTAAATCAACTGACGATTCGCCAGAGGTTACCTTAACCAACACCACAGAAGAAGATACTGACGGTGGGCGTGAAAGTAAGATCACATTCAAAGGTGAACAGTCTGGCGGTGAACTAAGCACACTGGCTCAAATCCAAGCAAGCCATGATGGCACTGCGGATGATGAGAAGGGTGATTTAATCTTTAGCACCAATGACGGATCGGATGGGAACACACCTACTGAGCGTATGCGTGTGGATAGTGCTGGCAATGTTGGGATTGGTACGAGTTCGCCCTCAGCTCCAACTGAAATTGTTGCAACAAGTTCAGGAGCAGCAACTGACTTGCTTCATTTGCGCAATAACGCAACTGCATCAAGCACTGGCGGTACAATAAAATTTGTAAATAGTACGGCTGGAAATAGTAACTCTGGTTCTGCTGAAATAACTGCAATAAGAACGGGTACAAATACTGGAGAGTTAACTTTTTCAACATCGAATAGTTCTGCAACTATTACAGAAGCTATGCGCATCGACAGCGATGGCAATGTTGGAATTGGGACGACTTCGCCTACAGATTTATTAACCTTAAATGCAACAACGCCCGCACTTGATTTTTTGTCTAGTGGAACTGGCAAAGCTACTATTTTAAGCGGTTCTGGTGGTGCATTAGCATTCTATACTGGTGGTGTTTTCTCTGGTTCTGGCTCAGAACGTATGCGCATCGATAGCAGCGGTAATCTGTTGGTGGGAAGAACAAGCGCGACACTAGGCGGTGGAAATGGTGCAAACTTTCAAATAGGGTCAGGCTCAAATGCCGCAGGAATGACAATTCATTCTGGTACATCTAGTACTGGGGATATTCAATTTTCTGATGGAACGTCAGGAAACGCAAGCTATCGTGGCTTAATAAGATATGATCACTCTAGTGATCAATTGCAGTTTTGGAGTGCCGCTACAACGCGAATGCGCCTTGAGAACAACGGTAATCTGTTGGTGGCAGCGTCAACTGCTGGTGGCACTGGTGGCTGGACATTTTACCCAGCTGGCTCTGGTTCTTCACCATATCTTGTTATTAATAAAACAAACGGGGGAAGCACCTCAGCAATCGCTTTTCAGGTAAGCGGATCAACAAAGGGTTCTATTACTTACACAAGCACATCAACGTCATATAACACCACATCTGACTACCGCCTCAAAGAAAACGTAACAGATGTCACAGATGGCATCACAAGAGTTAAGCAGCTTGCACCTAAACGCTTTAACTTCATTGCAGATGCAGACACCACAGTAGATGGTTTTTTGGCACACGAAGCGCAAGCGGTTGTTCCCGAAGCGGTTACTGGGACACACAATGAAGTTGAGACTTGGACGCAAGAAGAAATTGATGCAGGGGATGCGCCCGACAACACATCGGCGGGGGACAACAAGCTAGATGGTGATGGTAATACAATCCCTGTCTATCAAGGTATCGACCAAGCTAAACTTGTGCCATTGCTAACAGCGGCATTGCAAGAAGCGATTGCCAAGATAGAAACATTAGAGACTAAAGTCGCAGCATTGGAGAGTGCATAATGTCAGGATATATCGGCCCAGTCCCAGTACCACAGAGTATCCAACGCAGACAATCCTTCACTGCAACTGCGGGGCAAACCACGTTTGGCACCACAGGATACACTGACGGTGACTTCATCGATGTTTACCTCAACGGTGTTAAGCTGGTGGGCGGTACTGACTACACAGCCACGAATGGCAGTGACATTGTTTTGACCTCGGCTGCTAGTGCCAGTGATGTGCTAGACTTTGTTACTTTTAATTCTTTATCTTTAGTAAATCATACGTTTGACAACAGCATCACACTACAGAATGCAACAGAAGAAGACACAGATGGTGGACGTGAAACCACAATCATCTTCAAGGGTGAGCAATCTGGTGGTGAGATCAGCACCTTAGCTGAGATCGAGGCATCACACGATGGCACAGCCGACGATGAAAAAGGCGACCTTATTTTCCGCACGAATGATGGTAGCGATGGATCAAGTCCTACTGAGGTTGCGCGCATCGATAGCGGCGGCAACTTGCTGGTGGGGACTACGAGTACAAACATTGTTGCATCTAGTATCTCTACAGATGAAGGTTTTGTATATGTAAACGGTTCGGCGCTGACCGCCGCAAGAAACGCAGGTCAAGTTGCAGACTTTAACCGTATAACAAATAATGGTGAAATTATCAGGCTCCGCAAAGACGGCACCACGGTGGGGAGTATTGGGACTGGAGCTACAGGTGGAACTTTATTTCTTGATGGTTCTGCAAGCGGTGTTGGCCTACAGCTTGGGGCATCAAATATTTATCCTAGAGATGCAGGGTCTTTATCGGACGGAGGAGTTGATCTAGGGCAAACGAATTACCGCTTCAAAGACCTCTACCTATCTGGCGGTATTTACCTTGGCGGCACTGGGTCGGCTAATAAGCTAGATGACTATGAGGAGGGGACATTTACTCCTGTTTTGAAGTTTAATGACAGCGACGCTGGCGTTACTTATGCTAACCGAGATGGTCTTTACACTAAGGTCGGCAGGTTGGTGACATGTATAATCAGGATGGGTTTAAGCAATAACGGTACAGGGACGGGAAATGCCGTTATACATGGACTGCCGTTTACTGTTAGTGAAGTTATGTCAACTACAGCCGTTCAAGGTGGTGCGGCTATTACTTTTGTAAGTGGCACAAGCGGTACGTCATACGCTTTACATCTTCATCCTTGGGAAGGCACTACGACAGCAAGAATATACAGAATTTCTTCTACAAGCGGGAAGTCTAACGATGAAGCCACTGATAGCCATCTCACAAACTCTTTTGATTGCAGAGTGACATTCACATACATAACATAATAACCCACTGCATAGCTTTGGGTCGGACAGTCCATAGCCATAAAGGAGAAAAACAATGGCACTAACTAAAACAACAGAAGAAGATAAGATTGAAGTTGTTGGCGCACACAAGCATGTGCAAGTCCGTACAGCGACAGTTGTATCAGAGGATGGCGTAGAAATAAGCCGTTCATTTCATCGCAGAACATTAGCCCCATCTGTAAAGTCTGGTGGTACTTGGTCAAACACTGACATCAGTGGCGAAAGCACTGAGGTTCAAGGCATTTGCAACGCGGTCTGGACAGATGCAGTACGCACTGCGTACCAGACAGCAATGGACGCGTCTGACGTTTAAGGAGATAGGTTATGAGTAGAGCTAGAGATTTAGCAGCATTTGTTAGTAACGCTGATGGCGACATTAAGTTCGATACAGATACTCTGTTTATCGATAGCTCTGCTAACCGTGTTGGTATTGGAACGAATACTCCTGACACGCAGCTTCACATAGAAAGCACCGCACCTGTTCTTTCGTTTACGGATAGTAATAGCTTTACGGATGCAAATGACCGAATGCAGGTTCGCGCTACTTCTGACAACATGAATTTTCAGTGGTATGATGATAGTGCTGCAACCACAACAGAATTAATGACCATTAAATCTGATGGCAATGTTGGTATTGGGACGACTTCTCCTGAAGAATTAATGCACCTTGAGACATCAGGCGTTACCGCAATAAAGTTGGATGGCACTGGTGATGGCGCGGCTCAGGTATCTTCCAGTTATGGCATTCTCAACTTAGAAGCTGATATTGATGATGAAAATAGCGCGTCGTACATTCGCTTTAACACATCTGGCAATGAGCGAGTACGCATAAACAATGACGGTGAAGTGGGAATTAATACAAATGATCCCACAGCATTGCTTCACATTAAATCTGCAAGTGCAACAAACTCAGCTCAGTTTAAAATAGAAAGTACAAATACTGGGTCAGCAAGCGCGCCTGATGTGTACTTATATAGAAATTCTTCAAGCCCAGCAGACAGCGATACTTTGGGTGCTATTTGGTTTGCTGGTAACAATAGTGCAGATGAATCAGTTCTTTATGCGTCAATTCTTTCACAAGCATTAGATGTAACTGATGCAACTGAAGATGGTGCAATTTATTTTAATGTTCTTGATGGCGGAGGCGCACAAGCAGAGCGATTAAGAATTGATGGCGATGGTATAAAATTCAATGGCGATACAGCCGCTGACAATGCGCTCTACGATTATGAAGAAGGCACATGGACACCTGTATTTAGCAATAGTTTCTTAGAAGGTGCTTTTGCAAATGCGACTGGGTTTACTGGCGCATCAGGTCGATATGTAAAGGTTGGCAACCTTGTTACTTGCTGGGCCGAAATAACAAGGATTACTGGTGAAACAGGCAACCTTACTGGTGACGATAATTTTTGCATTACTACAACAAGTCTTCCATACACACCATCAGACGGAACTAATTTTCGACACTTAGCTGGTGAGGTTTTTGTTTATGGAGCAGTTGGTACTGGAAACAATGCAAGCGGGACACTGATTGCTTTGGATGGTCAACCAGTAATTGTTTGTCAAATCACTGCGATATCATCTGCTGGTTCGCTGGATGCTTCATCTCCTATTGGTATAACATTTTCATTTAGAACTACATCATAAGGAAGCGACATGAAGTTTGAACAAGCATTAGGTGTTGCAGCATTAGGCCTCCTGAGTTGGGGGTCTTTGCAGTTGTACCAAATGAATGCAAGCATGGCCCTTGTGACATACAAGGTCGAAGAAAACTACAAGATGATCAAACCTATGTGGCAAGACTTCTTAGTTCGTAGTGATCAGGTGCGAGTAGCAAAGTGACATGCATATTGATCATGGTAGGATTTGGACACGGCTTCTTTGAAGGGTTCTACAAATCTTGCCTTTATCAATGTGGTAATAACAGGCGGTACTATCGGGTATCGCCTGATTACGTTTGCCCTTATGAGTTGGAGTTTGCATGATTGATCCTCTCACAGCATTAGCCGCAGTCAAAGGTGGCATTGCGGCGGGGAAGCAACTGCACTCTATGTCAAAAGAGATTGCAGGGTTTTTTGATAGCGTAGATGATGCGAAGAAAACCCACGAAAAGAAAAAGAATAGCGTGTTCGCTTCTGCAAACGAAGAAGCAATGGATACGTTTATGAAAAAACAAGCTGCGATTGATGCTGAAGCGCAGTTGCGTGAGCTAATCATAGCGACTCGTGGTTATTCTGCATATCAAGAACTACTAAAATTGCGCAAAGAGATTCGCATCGAGCGCAAAGAACGCGAGCGCAAAGAGCGCAAAGAAAAAGAAGAGATGCAAGAAACAGTAGCCATTGTGTTTGTCGGGTTGCTGTTAGCAATTTTGCTTATCACTGCAATTCTGGTATACTTTGAATTGCTAGACTTAAGGGAGTTGTTCGGATGAATGAACTAATACCAGACAAGGAAGCCTACCAAACTAACAAACGCCGCATGACATGGGCGTGTTTGGCAATGATGATTATCTCTACGTTTGCTGTGATCTTTGATCCCGCTCGAATGAACGAAGCGAGTGCTGTTCTAATGATGATGTATGGATCATTGTCTGCTGTTGTTGGTGCATATTTTGGGTTCTCTGCGGGAGCTAAGAAATGATTGGTCAGATTGTATCTGCCATTGGTGGACTGGCAACTAGTTACATCGATGGCAAAACAGCGGTGCAAAAAGCAAACGCTGAGATAAAGCTAAAGCAAGCTACTGGTGAGATGGACTGGGAGCAGTCTGCTATCGAGGCCAGCAAGGATAGCTGGAAAGACGAGCTATGGACTATTGTCTTTGTGGCTATATTACTTGCTAACTTCATACCCTCTATGCAGGATGTAATGGCGGCAGGGTTTGCTAATTTGGAGGACTGTCCATTATGGGTTCAATGGGGAATGTACGCTTCCATAGCGGCCTCGTTTGGAATCCGCACGATGCGGGGATTAAAGAAATGAGTAAGTTCAAACTAAGCAAGCGCAGTATCTCTAAGCTGAAGGGCGTTCACCCAAAGATGGTTGACACTGCGATGTTAGCAATCCGTCTATCAAGAGTAGACTTCGGCATCACCTGTGGCCTACGCACTCTCGAAGAGCAAAAGAGGTTGGTAGCAACAGGTCGCAGCCAAACAATGAACAGCAAACACATACCACAAGGGGACGAGTATTCACATGCAATTGACGTTCTTGCTTATGTTGATGGCGAAGTTTGCTGGGAGTTGAATGTCTATGATGAGATATGCGATGCGATGGCAGCGGCAGCCAAAGAAACTGGCGCGTCAATTAAGTGGGGTGCAGCGTGGAGCGAAGGTGACATTCGCGCGTATAAAGGTTCTGCTGAAGATGCTATGAACGCTTACATTGATCTTCGCAGATCACAGGGTCGTCGTCCATTTCTTGATGGCCCTCACTTTGAGTTGATGGCCTAAGTCTTGGTCGAATTGATGTAGATATCCTCCCTGTGTCTACACAAAACATGTCAGCACCAAGGCTGTCAGATAGTGGTTCGTTAGCTCGGATTGCTATCTGGCATTGTTCTGAGTTCTCAAGAAGGATTGTGCGCTCGATGGGATAACCTTTGAGCGTATAACTAATTAAGAAAATGTAGAAAGTTTCCATTGATTGCCTCGTTTAATTTGTTAAAAAAGTCAGGGGGCGATGCAAGCCCATTGCATATATAGCCCGACACTATAACGCCCCCACGAATTACTTCATGTATCTGCGTACTGTACTCTTTGCGACACCTACAATTTTTGCAGTCGATGTAACGCACCAACCCTTGTCTAGAAAATATCTAATGTCTGATACTTCTTTGTCTGTAAGTTTGCTGTTGCGCCAGTTATCGCCTTGATGGATTCCTGTTCTTTTGGTTGGAACTTTTTTTGCTGGCTGCATACTGAAGTCCTTGAATGTTGATTCGACATTTAATTTTTTATTACACTCTTTGGCGTCTGCCATCATTTTTTCTAACGCAGTCATATGTTGTATCCTTTCTTGCGTAGTTCTGCGGTGAAATTTTGTAGTTCTTTTTTGGCTTCATAGATTTCTCTGTTGATGCTGGGTCGCGCATCGGTGCGGTATCGTTCATCTTGCAATCGATCCATTTGTTTGCGCAGGTGTTTGAGTATGTGTTCGTTTGCTGGGTCTAATTTTGTCATGTCATTCTCCTGTAAAAAAGGCCAGCCCGAGGGCTGACCAGTTGGTGGGTGTCGAGGCAAAATGAGCGAACATGTAAACACCCACAGAGAACATTTCTATTAGAACGGAATCTCGTCGTCTGGTCCAGTGTTAGTCTGCACCTGATCTGTCCGTTGTTGGGGTTCACTGACAACGAAAGACAAGTATGGTTTGTTGTCTTTCATTCTGCGCCATGCAGCAATGCGACGATCAAGGGTCGGCATTGTGTATGGCATCTGCTTGTCATTGGTGTTGAAGATAGTCCCAGTATAGCTTGGTGCTGCTGGGTTATCGTTTTCATTGGGGAACATTGCCCCAATCTTTTCGTAAATCTCCATGATCTCTCGACCATCACGGGATTCACGGCGGACAACAACATACTTACCGTCACGTCCCTCGACGTTGATCTTGCCTTGCAGGATCATCTTCATATCATCGAAGGGTGGGAATGCTGCGCCGTTGTTGTTCGGATCATAATCTGCCATGCTTCTGGCTCCTTTGTTAAAGTTAAGTAGGGGGGCTTTACAGACCCGATGTGTTGCCGCACATCCCCCCCGTGCGGGGTAGTAGCAGATCAAGAGTAAACATGGATGATAACCGCTCTTGACCCGCTTCTGTTCTTACCAATTAGTATTGGCGCGTTTAGTTTGCGGTGCTGGGGACTGCGCTCGAGACTTGGGGGTCTCGCTTGCCCCATCACCTTCGGGTAGGTCTTCACCAACATAAATGTAGAAGCCTAGTCCTAGGTACGCCATAGCCTTTGTAAGCCCACGCTGTAGTGCCTTGTTCACATCGAACGCATTGGGGTTAGCTATCGCTTTGTTCTTGAAGTCTAGCACAGGGAATACTTCTGTAGCTGTTGCTAGTTCATCTTCTGTTTGAATGGATACAGACACAACAACATACGCGTTGCCGTTGCGGTCCATGAATACAGGTGTGCCATCAGCATCGAGATGCTTGTTGAATGCAGCCTGTGGGTAGATGTTCTTGATCTCACGCCATGCATGTGCCCACGATAAATATGTAAAGCCATTCTTGCTTTCAGTGTAAGCTGATACATCGATCTTGCTTAGTGTTTCCCATACTGATTTAGACATGGTTGTTCTCCTTTATCCATTCTTTGTTCAGTTCAAAAGTAATGCGATCAATCATCGAATAGTTTCTCCAAGGATAGGGTTCGATGCGATCCAACATGCGATCAATGCTTTCAACAACATATGTTTCTGGCATATCAAGCAGCCTTGTGGTATTTCGTTTTGCGTTTTGAATGTTGTACTTGGGCTTGAACTTTTTAATTAGTTCTTTTTCGCAGTCTAACGCTTTACTTCTGTCATTAAACTCTTGAACAACAATGCAGTGATCTACATGTGCATAAGGTTTTTTATCTAAGAAGTGTTGGCGTACCCTTTTTTCTATGTTTTTGGAGTAGCCAATATACAAAGGTAAACTGTGACCTCTTGACGGTATGAAACTATAAACTCCCATCATCGCTTTGTAATCCTTAGTGCGCCACGTTTGTCGCGCTTGATTGTTAGCTGATCACAGTAAACTTCTCGTTCGTTATCAGCGACCATTTCTTTGAGTTGCTTCTTGGTGTTCTCAAAGATTCTGTTTGCTTCGTAGCAGTGGATGTATGTGACTGCGGCATCGACAAACTGGTTGTCCATTGAGGCATCTCTTGCGACCATCTTGTCCAGTGGCACACTGTCGATTGAGAGTGGCGATACGTCAACACCAAGCGGCTCTTCATCGCGAACAACATAACCCCAGAAGTCCGACACCACTGCCCACATTGAATTGAAATACTCTTCGTCGCGATCAACGTATGTTGCCTCCCATGAATTGTTCCCAAACAATGCAGAGAGATACACTCCATCCGCATCACTGATGTGCGCATACAACTGAAGTTGCGGCATGTAATATTCTAGCAGCTTAGGCATGGTATTCATTGCGAAGGTATGTTTGGCCTCAACAATGTCTTTGCCTACTGTAGCGTCCACTGTGCCGCGCACAGGGATGTCTCCAACCGTGGCCTCGAACTCTTTCTGGTGATTCTTGAGAACCGACCCAGACTCTTGCTCGAACCAGCGCAAGTTGAAGTCTTCAGTATGGACTCCCATTTGCACAGCCAAGTTGCGTGATAAATCTTCTGGTTCTTTGCGACCTGTTTTGATTTGCCAGAGTTCTAACCAGTCCCCTTGCATAATCTTGGTGCAATCGCTGCCACCAATAAAACCTTTACGGTCCATGTTGTTCTCCGTTGTTATTATGTAATTAGACTACTGCATATATGCAGCTTGGTCAAGCATCACGAGCGATAGCAATTGCTTCTTCGTGTTTCTTTTCCAGTTCGTTCTTCAACGATTCCCAGTTTGGAAAGACCTTGCGCATATCAGCAATGAGGGCATCACGATGCGGCTGCAACTGGCGTTCAGTTAGCAACCCAGTGGCAATCATACCGACAGCCATGCGACCATAGAGCCATTGCTCGCCAACAAGTTCGCCATTTAAGATGCGCTCGGCATTGATGCGCATACTGTCAGGTGTCCATGATTTAGTTCGCTCGAGGTCACGCTTGTATATCTCGTGTGATCCACGTGAAACACTGGCTGACCAAACATCGTCTTGGATAAAGCGACCTACTGCTTTTGCTTCGTTCTTCATGTTAGCTCCCATTCGGTTGAGTGCTTGTAATAATAAGTAATCCGCTTGCCATTTTCTTCGCGTACATACTTATCGATGGGATAGCCTGATTGCTTCAAGTCGTAGACACGCGCAGCTAATCTCATTGATCCAATCATGTTGAGTGCATCGAGTGCTGTTACATGTGTGCCTTGATCAAGAATTGTCTTCAGCATTTTGTTCTGTGATTCCATTGTTGTTCTCCATCAGTTGTTGGAATTGTTCACCAGTCATTATGACTAGCGTTTGCGGAGTTCCTCTCCGTCTTTTGTAGAATGCAATGTCTCTGTTCTCTAACACTGCAAAGGGACTGGGGAAGTTAGACTTGTCTCTATACTTTACTTCTCCCACCAGTTTTTGTCCGTTGATCCAGAGGTGGATGTCCCCTGAATACTCTCCTCCCAAGCTGCCCGAGAGGGGGACGCGTTTCGCTTCGATCTTCGCTTTGATTTTGTTGAGCCAATCGACAAACCACTTTTCGTGGTAAGTTCCTTTTGACTTGTTACGGTTTGCCATCTGTCCTCCTCATAACAATTGAGGCAGACGTACCAGTGTTTCTCCATCGTGCCTCGATGGTTTCGTTTTAGTATGGCAACGAACCACTGCGTGACCATTTCACATGCCACACAAGTAATCGTTTCACTTTTTTTTCTTGACTTCAATGTCGTATCCTAGTGCGTCGAGCCAACACATCAGGAAGAAACCAGACGGAACACGCTTGTGCTGTTCCCATTTGTGAACAAGCGATTCAGTACAACCAATCTTATGTGCCAGCTTTGGCTGACTTAAACCTTGCTCGTGCCGTGCGTCTACTAACATCTGGATCATCTGATCGTAGTTGTTTCGTAAAAGCAGCGGTGGCTCGTCTTTGTTCTTCATGGTGAATAGCTTCCAAGACCTTCACAGCTGTCGAATATCTTAGTTCTGTTTTACCATTGATGTTGCGATAGTATGTAGACGTAGGAACATCAGCGATTCGGAACGCTTGCAATAGCTCAACGTCCCGATCTTCTGCTTCGTCTTCTAAGTATTCAAGATAAGATTTCATGTCTGCATTTATGCAGCTAGAAAGGTATCTCGTCAACCTCTGCTTCTCCTGTTCCATGGCAAGCCCAACATTCTTGTGTATATTCTTCTAGGCTTGGCGGTGTATCTCGAGCGACCCAAGGTTCAGGTCGCTCGTATGTTAGTGTTCCATCGCCCAAGCATTCAGGGCAAGCAACGATTTCAGTAGGGTATTTCATCATCGATGTCCTCTACTTGTGCTAGATGATTGCGTTCCCATGCTTCTGTGGCACGATCAACAAAGCGATCATAATCAAAGTTGGGATTGGTTGCCTTGAGTTTCTGTGCAACTTCTTTGACTCCAGTTGCCCAGCCAAGTAGCGGGGCAATCTCGTCTGCGATAAACTCAAAGTCACGGCGTGTGAATTTAGGTGTGCTTCTCATTAGTCCATCCTTACAACTAGATGTGGTTTGCCTTTGCCATCAGGGATAGCAGTGATTCCGTATGGGAAAACGTAGAAGTAACCTAGCTTAGTCTCCATACGAACAATGAACTCAAGGTCAGGGTCTTCAGGGTAACGATACGTTCCCTTGTCGTCGATCTTCCCATCCATAGCACGATTGCGTAGATCACCGAATCCATATCGTGCGCTCATGTGATCGATCAGGCTGTCGCCGCCAAACACATTGAACTCACGCACCCAGTGGGGCAGAAACCCTGCCCACTCCATTAGATCACTTGGTGTATGATCCGGATATGCAACCTGATTAACCACAGGCCTTGGGTCGTATGATGTATATATTGCCATTACTTTGCCTCCTCTGTTAGTTTTGCAGCTAGATTCCAAGACATAGCTGCTGCTGTTATAAGTGCAGGTCGATACTGTTTAGGATGTTGTTCAATCCACTTCATCAGTTCTTCCCAGTTGTCGGGTGTGTTGAATACAGGCATAGGATGTACGCTCATTGTTAGCCCTCGATTGTTACGGTTACGTTGTAGTTGATGTACTCCGAGATCATCATCTCGATGTCATTGCGATGGTCTTCGATGTCGAATGACTTTGCTTCAGTCAGTGAATCGATGCGCTCACTGATCACATCATTGATTAGTATCTTTAGTGCATCGACGTTCACTAGGAACATATCGTTTGAGTATTTAGTCATGGTGTTCTCCTTTGTTTTGTTACCATGCTGCATATGTGCAGTCATTTCAAGTAAGGTTTTCCTTACCTTGGATTGTGTGGCTTTGCAGCCGCAGTAGTTTGTGAGTCCCCCCTCCCCGCTCGGCGGGTCTGGGTGGGGCCATGCTTCTTCGTGCTGGAATAGAGCGAGCGAAGCGAGCGAAAATTTTTGGGGGCTGCTTTTGCAACCCCCTCACTCGTTCCTCGTTTGGTGTAGGCTCAAGCGCGTTTACGCTTGGCCTTTGGTGTTTCGTTGGATGCATCCATTGCATCCATCTCTGCCATCATTGATGCAATGTCTTCGGGTAGTTCAGCATCTACCGCATCATCAATGGTTGTGTATTTCTCGCCTGTCATTTCAAACAATGCGGCCTGTGCTGCTGCCAGTTCAGCTTGCATCACTTCCAGCCCGAATGCTTCGGCCTTCCATTGTGCAAGGCTGCTTTTCAGTTTGGTGGTGCTGATCTCATCACCATTGAACTGTGAACGGTATTTTGTCGCCCATCGCTTCGCGTTCGCTTCGCGGTCAGACTGGCGTGGAATCCAGAACTCAAGGTCCTGAATCTCGCGCTTCAGTTTGCGCTCCGCGTGGAACTGTAAGGTGTCAACAAACTTCCATCCGTCCGCTGTTGCAAACTTATCAAGGTTGTCGTTCGTGATGTATAGCTCTGTTCCGTTTGTATATGTTTCAACGATTGCATTTACTAACTTAGACATGATTTGGTTCTCCTTTGGTTTCATCTAGCTATCATGTTTTGTCCGACCCAAGGTGAGGGGCTGGACAACAACGACAGGGAGCGCGTACCAACCGTAGGCTTGCAGTTCGCAATATCCGAGGAACGAGCGTTGTTGCGAACTGTTGGAACGTGATCCATGACGGTGGGGGCCAGACACGAGCCTTGGCGTTGGTCAAAACTCCCCCCTTGAGGGGGGAAGGGGGGTGACAAGCTCTACGAGCGTAAGCGAGGCTATATCTCCTTTGCCGCAGCGAAGCGAGGACGCGATAGCCGAGTGAAGCGAGGGAACGATCGAAGCCCGAAGGGCCAAGACTCTGAAGGAGGCTTGGTTCACGAGAGCGCGTAATCGCCCGTCAACCCTGTAATCAGCAATGTGACCCCACGTAACGAACAATGTAACGCCACGTCACTACTTGACACACCATTGACAAAAGACGCAGTTTGGGGGGGACTTGCAGGGGGGGTGATTACGAGGATCACATACCTCTTGATTGATAATAATTGATGCAAGCACAGGTGATGATAACACATTGAAGCACACTGGGTGATACACAATGAGTAACATAAAAGTTAGAGAGCCTACGGATAAACAACGCGTTTTAGTGGATACGCTCGTAGCAACTGGGTGCTCCGTCAAGGAAGCAGCACAAACAGCAGGATACGCAGAAGGTGAATCTGGAAGAGTCAGTGCTTCCAAAGCATTAGCTCAACCACATGTGCAGCAGTACATGATGCAACGCGTATCCGAGCAGTTGGGGATGAACGCTACTGTTGCAGCAGCGAAGGTATTGAAGCTCGCTACAGGAGCAAAGAGTGAGTATGTCCAGCTTGAAGCAAGTAAGGATATATTGGATCGCGCTGGCTTTAAGCCTATAGATAGATCGCAAGTACAAGTTGCTGGGGACATACGAGTGTCCATCGATCTAGGCTAGTAAGGGGGGTATCATCTGGCACAAGCTGCTCACTAGCTAGGGGTGGGGGTTAAAAAACTGCTAATAGATATCTGTTACTGGCCTTACCCTCTTATTTTTTCCTTACAAGGTTTGTGCGTTGCCAGATAATATTTTTTTATTGTAGGGGTTTGTTATGATTGATGTGAAAAAGATTATGGCTAAGTGGGCCAAGTTAAAGGAGGCGCAGAGTGTCGGGACCGAACACGAGGCAGTCGAGAGCAAGTCTGTTAAAGCGAATAGGAGTGTCGGGAATCGACAAACCAAAGCGAACTCCAAACCATCCAACAAAAAGCCACGTAGTGGTAACACTCGTAAACGGAAGGCCAAAGACAATTAGGTTTGGTGAGCAAGGTGCTAAGACGAATCAGAATGCCAAGCAGCGCAAAGCATTCAGGGATCGTCATGCTAGGAACATAGCCAAGGGTAAGAAGTCTGCGGCTTACTGGGCTAATAAAGTGAAGTGGAGTTAGACATGCCAATGGGTAAAGGAACGTATGGTTCTAAGGTTGGTCGCCCGAAGAAGACTGTGGGGCAGTTGACTGGGAAGCAGAAGACATTGCCGCCAGCTTTGAAGAAGAAGATTTTAGCAGCGAAGGCTAAGAAGAAGAATGCCTAAAGGATCAGCCCCAAGCGAGGTAATGAAGGCTCGTTATTCTTTGCTTAACAAGCAGCTTGACCAAGCCGAGCGTGATGCAGACAGAGGTTTGTTTAAGAGGGTAAAGCGCGGTTTTCAGTCTTTGTTGAAATCGGAGTATGATATTAAGGATGCTCGTGAGCTTGAAAGGTCTGGTCAGCGTGTGATGAGCGAAAAGCATTTTAAGTTAGCTCGTCGTGTTGCTAAGATTGAAAAGAACATGTTGCGTCAGGATCGCATGGCAGAGAAGGTTAAGAGGGATCAGCAGCCATGAGTACGGTAAACAAGGCTGGTAATTATACAAAGCCTGGAATGCGCAAGAGTTTGTTTAAGAAGATCAAAGCCAAAGCTACTCACGGAACTGCGGCTGGTCAATGGTCTGCAAGGAAGGCGCAGTTACTTGCTAAGGAGTACAAGAAGCGCGGCGGGGGATACAGGTGAGTTACGAAGATCGCGGCACATTGAATGCTATTCTAAAGAAGCAGAGGGAAGCAAATGAAGGCTCCGCAAAAGTCTCTACTCAAATGGGGTAAGCAAAAGTGGCGCACCAAGTCTGGCAAGAAGTCCAGTGAGACTGGTGAACGCTACCTTCCTAGCAAGGCTATTGCTGCTCTTAGCGATTCTGAATATGCAGCTACAACCCGAGCTAAACGAAAGGGCAAGGCAAAGGGAAAGCAGTTTGTGGCTCAACCGAAAAAAATTGCTAGGAAAGTAAGGCAGTATCGTACATGAGTTTTGTAAACACTCTAAAGCAAGAAGAACTGACAATGCTTCGTCGCATTGTTAAGAACATTCACTTTCAATACTTTGATGAAAAGCATGGCGCGTCATTTGTTACAAACAAGATGATCGACAATGTGATTGAGAATATCGGCGCGGAAGCTGCCGAGAAGATGATTCGGTCTGGGGTTGATAAAGGGCTACGGTAGTGGTTGATTTTAAGTACAAGCCTGATGGTGAAGTGCTGAAATCCTTTATGAAGGATCAGACATTTTTTCGTGGGATTAGGGGGCCAGTTGGTAGTGGTAAATCTGTTGGCTGTTGTGTTGAGGTTTTTCGTCGCGCACTCGAGCAGAAGAAAGGACCTGATGGGATTAGAAAATCTCGATGGGCCATCATCCGAAACACTAACCCACAGCTACGAACTACAACTATTAAGACATGGCTTGATTGGTTCCCAGAAGCAGACTGGGGCAAGTTCACATGGTCGGTTCCATATACGCACCATATTAAGAAAGGTGAGATCGACCTTGAAGTTATCTTCCTAGCTCTTGATCGTCCCGAAGATGTCAAGAAACTCCTCTCTCTCGAACTAACTGGCATCTGGATCAATGAGGCTAGGGAGATACCCAAGTCTATCATCGATGCGTGTACCATGCGTGTTGGTCGTTTCCCCAGCATGAAAGACGGTGGCCCAAGTTGGACTGGTGTAATTGCTGACACGAACGCGCCTGAAGAAGATCACTGGTGGCCTATCATGTCTGGCGAGGTTCCGATCCCTGATCATATTCCGCGTGAACAGGCTAAGATGTTAGTCAAGCCTGACAACTGGCAGTTCTTTACGCAACCTGCGGGAATGATTGAGGTCAAGGGTGAAGAGGGCGAGATCGAGGATTATGTGCCAAACACTGAGGCTGAGAATCAAAAGCATATGATGAAGTCGTATTACCCGAATCTTATTCGTGGTAAAACTAAAAGCTGGATTGATGTCTATGTAATGAATAGGCTGGGTTCAATCCAAGACGGAAAGCCGATCTATCCTATGTTTGCGCCTGATGTACATGTTGCCAAGGAAGAGATACCTGTTGCTGCGGGTGCCCCTTTGTATGTTGGCTTAGACTTTGGCTTGACCCCTGCGGCTACAATAGGCCAAAAGGTAAGGGGTCGTTGGCTGGTTCAGTCGGAGATTGTTGCGTTCGATATGGGCATCGTTCGCTTCGCCGAGGTTTTGAGGGAAGAGATTGCTACGCGCTTTTCTCAAGCATCCGAGGTGTATATCTACGGTGATCCCGCTGGTGACTTTAGAGCGCAGACTGATGAGAGCACTCCCTTCCACATTCTGCGCGGGGCTGGTTTGAGGGCGTTCCCAGCACCCTCCAACTCGGTTGATCTTCGGCTTGAGTCTGTTTCCTCACAATTGACTAAGATGGTTGAAGGTAAGCCAGCCTTTTTAATTGATCGTCGTTGTTCTCAGCTTATTAAGGGTTTTGAAGGTGGCTATCAGTACAAGCGTATGGAAGTTAGCGGCGAACGATACGCTGACAAACCTGATAAGAATATGTTTTCGCACATTCACGATGCTTTGCAATACATGATGCTTGGTGCAGGTGAAGGTCGAGCATTGATGAATAATCAGAAACCTTCGCGCCCTGTTGTTGCGGGTCGCAGTTTTGATGTGTTTAAGAAACCTGTTAATCGTAGAAGTGGTAGTGGATTCTGGTCGCGCTTCTAATTTGTGCGTTGCAATAAATTCTTTTCTCTGCTTACACGGATATAACAAAGGAGATAGCAGATGTGTTTTAAGCCAAAGCGTGATCCGCGCATTGAAGAGGAACAAAAGAAACAAAGAGCAGCAGCGGAAGCAGCAAAGCAGAAAGCGATTGATGAAGCTGTTGAAGCCCGCATGAAGCAGCTAGAAGCTGAACGTGAGCAGCAAGCTACGGCAGCAGCTACTGAAAAAGCGCAAAAAGAAAAGAATGTGCGTCAAGCTGAAATGTCTGCATCAGTTGCGCCAACCCCTGCGCCAACACCAAAGCCATCTAAGTCACTTATGGCAGCAGTAGAGCCAGAAACAGTTCGTGAAAAAACTGATGATACATCTGTTAAGGTTCAGGGTTCAGAAGTGGGCGCGACTGGTTTGAAAGTTGATTCAGCAAAGCCATCAGCCGCTATGCTTCGTCGTCGCTCTAAACGAGCTGGACGAGGTCGCCGCAGCCTCCTATCATCATCAGCAGGTGGAATGGGATACTTTAGCAGGTTCTTATAATGAATACAGACCCAATCGCAAAAGAGTACCTTAAACGGTATGAACGAGCAAAAGCAAAGCGCACCAACTTTGTTGATGTCTTTGAAGAGTGCTATGAGTATGCGCTTCCGCAGCGCGAATCGTTTTTCCATGAGGTATCAGGTCAAAGACGTGACGATAAAATCTTTGACTCAACAGCGGTTGTCGGTGTTCAAGAATTTGCATCACGTTTGCAATCAGGGATCGTGCCTAACTATTCACGTTGGGCCGATCTAAATGCTGGGTCGGAAGTTCCAGCAGCAGAGCGTGACACGGTAAACAATGAGCTAGAAGATGTAACAGATTATGTCTTCGAGGTTTTGCAGAACTCTAACTTTGCTCAAGAGGTGCATGAGTCCTTTATGGACTTGGCAGTCGGGACTGGGGTTCTTGTTTGCGAAGAAGGGGACGCAGTACATCCAGTTCGTTTTAAAGCAATCCCCCTGCCACACGTCATTCTCGATACTGGTCCCGACGATGAAATCGATCATATCTTTCGGGAACGTAAGAAGATTCGATATGATCAACTAGCTTTGCTTTACCCAAAAGGTAACTTCAACCCACAGCTTCAGGGCTTGATGGCAAACCAAGGGGATCAGACGACAACTGTTCTTGAGGTTGTTTGTCGTAACTACACAAAACAAAACCAAGAAGCGTACCATCACTACGCTATCTGCATGACCACAAAGTCTATGCTAATGAGCCGTGAGATGGTTGGCCTTGGTTCTAATCCATTCATTTGTTTTCGTTGGGGCACATGTGCTGGTGAGGTCTATGGGCGCGGTCCTTTGTTCAATGCGCTGTCAGACATTAAAGTTATCAACACTGTTATGCAGATGGTTCTTGAAAATGCACAAATGGCTATCTCTGGCATTTATCAGATGGAAGATGATGGGGTTATCAACGTAGATTCTATCAACTTAGTCCCGGGAACAATCATTCCAAAAGCAATGGGATCACAAGGCTTGCAGCCAATTCAACCTGCGGGTCGCTTTGATGTTGCGCAGTTTAATCTTGAGAAGTCACAGAACAATATCAAGAAGCACCTGTACAACGATATGCTTGGTGATCCTAACCGCACACCTGCATCTGCAACAGAAGTTGCTGAACGGATGGCTGATTTATCACGGCGCATGGGTGCAGCGTTTGGTCGTTTGCAGAAAGAGCTTGTGCAGACTGTGCTTCAACGTGTGATTTACATTTTGAAGAAACAAGGTCGTATTGAGTTGCCGACTGTGAATGGTCGAGAAGTCCGTGTTAAGTCAGTATCCCCTCTGGCTCAAGCGCAAGCCAACCAAGACATCACCGCTGTCTCAAGATTCTTGGAGCTAGCAAATGGCGCGTTTGGGCCAGAGATGATGCAGCTTATTATCAACTCTGAACAGACAGTTGCGTATCTTGCTAAGAAGTTTGGTGTACCAGACAACTTGGTCCGTGATGAAGAAGAGCGCAAACAAATAGTTGCAATGATGCAGCAAATGCAGCAAAGTCAGGCTCAAGCACCACAACCAATGGAGTAATGCTTGAACCAGAAGATCAATGTGGGCATCGATGGTATTCAACGCCCACAAGATAAAGATCGAGAGATAAGTCAGAACGTAGCAGTTGTGTTTGGCTCAGAGGTGGGCCAAGCTGTATTGAAGTATCTTCGATCAATTACCATCGAGATGGTACACGGCCCGAACGTGACCACAGAAGAATTACGTCATGTCGAGGGCCAGCGTTACATTGTTGGCCTTATCGAGAATCGTATTAACCACGCCCATAAGGTAAAAGATAATGGAAAACGAAGCACAAGTAAGTGAAGCAACAGAAGCAGCACCAGTAGAAACAACACCTGATGCAGCACCAGAGCGGCCTGAATGGTTGCCAGAAAAGTTCAACACAGCAGAAGATATGGCAAAGTCTTACAATGCTTTGTCTACAAAGCTGGGTGAAAAAGAAGAGGATGTTAAAGCACGGCTCATGGAGGAGTTGCAGCAACAGGCATCTGAGGGTGTCCCTGAAAGTGCTGGTGACTATGAGCTACCAGACTATGTTGACTCTGAAGAAGCCGTAGATAACGAACTGTTGCAACAATGGGCAGCACATTGCCATGAGAATGGATATACCCACGACGAGTTCCAAAAGGGTATTGAAATGTACATGAATGGCATGGGGCCAGAGCCAGACCTTGATGCAGAAGCGGCTCGGCTGGGCGACAATGCTGAAGCGCGGATCGAAGCTGCATCACTGTTTGCCAACAAGTTTTTCCCAGAAGAAGCATTACCTGCAATCGAGCGTATGTGCGAAAGTGCAGATGGGATTATTGCGCTAGAAGCAATCATGTCACAGATGCAGGAGCCAAGTGTTGCTGATCAGAACAACATTGCAGGAAACTTTGATGAAGCTGAATTGCAAGAGATGATGCGTGATGAGCGATACTGGAATCCATCGCGACGAGATGCGAACTGGATTAAACAGGTCGATGAAGGGTTCAAGAAACTCTATGGATAACGAAGTTAGAATAATGGAGCGGGGGTCATATTACTTGACCCCCTTTTTAGAAGAGCATGTGTATGAGTTTATTCACATTATTCATCCAGAAAACATTCGAGAGTTTACCCAGCTAGGGCATACAAACATTGTAGATGCCTTGATCGAGGTTGCTGAGACAAGTGAAGTTTACCTTGTTCGCGATGGCAATGGTGAGATTGTCTTTGTCGGCGGTGTGCTTTTAGACATGGATAACCCACAGATGTTTGCTTTGTTTACCACAAAGATCAAAGATAACTTTACGCTGTTGGCTAGGGGATCGAAGATGTTGGTAAACTTTTTCGATAAGACATACCCGCTTCTTACCATGACAATCAGTGCTGAATATGAAGCAATGTTGAACTGGGCAGCATGGCTGGGCTTTGAGCCAGTAGGTTTTTCTGAGTATAAAAATACACAGTATGTTGAATTTGTGCGTTGCAATTTACAAAAAAATTCTGTTGTAAATAGTTTAGCTAGGCCCGTAATGCACTGAGAAGCCCGAAAGGATACCTTCGTTGAGGATGCGGCGCGGATACCCGAATGCGAAGAAACTCAACAATAGGACTGTAAAATGGCTAATACAATTGACCAAGCCTTTATTAAGCAGTTTGAAACCGATGTGCATTTGGCTTATCAGCGCATGGGTTCCAAGCTACGCAACACCATCCGTTCAACAAACGTAACAGGATCAGTTGCACGTTTCCAAAAAATCGGTGCTGGTACAGCGTCAACAAAGTCACGCAACGGTGACGTTTCAGCAATGGAACTAACACACACAAACGTTGAAGCGACTATGGCTGACTACTATGCAGCGGAATACATCGACAAGCTAGACGAGTTGAAAATCAACATCAACGAGCGTCAAGCGGTTGCTGAATCTGCGGCGGCAGCACTAGGTCGTAAGACTGACGAGATCATCACAACTGCAATGGATGCAGGTGCGAACTCAACACAGATCAACGACACATCAGGTGCTCTAGTTAAAGCTGACCTACTATCAATCTTCGAGACATTCGGCGCAGCCGATATTCCAGAAGATGGACAGCGTTACATCGCAATGGCACCAGCAGGTTTTGCTGACTTGTTCAACATCAACGAGTTCGCATCAAGCGACTTTGTTGGACCACAGAACCTACCATTTGCTGGCGGCATGACAATGAAAGAGTTCTTGGGCTTCAAGATTTTCTCAACGTCTGCTGTATCTGGTGGTAAGAACTTTGCGTACCATATGCGTGCTGTTGGTATCGGTATTAACTCTGACGTACAGACAGAAGTTA
>ERZ869936.1082-NODE-1082-length-21130-cov-19.149419_pt1 | contig 21130 bp, 20 predicted proteins | sample MGYA00520876_ERZ869936 | MGnify/ENA primary metagenome ERZ869936 (study PRJEB32218, sample SAMN09650985) | biofilter metagenome | isolation source: enrty point of leading RO module | place: Saudi Arabia: Thuwal, RO plant located on Red Sea | collected 2016-02-17...
TCGCCGATCCGAAGAAGGCGCCGCAGATGCAGGCGTACATGAAGACCGAGATGCCGTTCTACGGCGTGCAGAAGGCCGGTAGAACGCCAATCGTCCGCGAGCTGGTCAAGCGTTTCCCACCGGCCGACGGCGATGACTACGAGCGGCTTGTCCTGGCCCTTTGGGAGCTTCCTCACAGAGAGGAGAAGTACGTCGCCTTGGCCGTGGCCCGGCACTTCAAGAACCACATCGCTCCCGAGCGCCTTGACCTCTACGAGCGATTGATCGTTGAAGGCGCCTGGTGGGACCTTGTCGACGAGGTGGCCACCAAGCTGATCCGACCACTCGTGGTCGGTTATCCCGACGACACGTGGCCCACGGTCGATCAGTGGGTGGACGACGACGATATGTGGCTGCGACGCACCGCAGTCATCTGTCAGATCGGGGCCAAGGACGCCACGGACGCGCGCCGGCTCTTCGACTTTTGTGCGGCTCGCGCCCACGAAAAGGACTTCTTCATCAGGAAGGCAATCGGCTGGGCGCTGCGGGAGTACGCCCGGGTCGATCCTGAGGCTGTCGCCGAATTCATCAACTCTCATCTCGAGGAGCTATCCGGCCTGAGCTATCGGGAGGCTTCCAAGCACATCCAGCATCTTGTAGATCCCCGATGATCGACCCGATCACGCTCGAGGTTGCCCGCAATAGGCTCGCCTCGGTCGCCGAGGAGATGGGGGCGGTGCTGCGTCTCACCGCCCTGTCACCGAACATCAAAGAGCGCGCAGATTGCAGCGCCGCGGTATTCACTCGCGATGGAGAGATGCTGGCTCAGGCCGAGCACATCCCCGTCCACCTCGGCTCGATGCCGGCATCGGTTGAGGCCTGCATCTCCACTTTCGACCCGCGCCCCGGAGATCAGTTTGCGGTCAATGACCCCTTCGCCGGCGGCACCCATTTGAACGACCTCACGTTGGTGGCTCCGGTGTTCCTCGGCGCAGACCTCGTTGCTTGGGTGGCGAATCGGGCACACCACGCCGACGTGGGAGGGGAGGCCCCGGGATCGATGCCGGCACATGCGACGCTGCTCCAACAGGAGGGCCACGTCGTGCCACCGATGTTGGCCGCCCACAAAGGGCGATGGGAGGATGACTTCGCCGCGCCGTTCCTGGCCGCGACACGCACCCCGGTCGAGCGGCGGGGCGACCTCGCTGCGCAGATCGGAGCGAACAGGGTTGGGGCCAGGCGCATCGCCGACATAGCGGAGCGTGAAGGGATATCCCGGTTCATGGCGGTGGGAGACGCGCTACTCGGGTATGGCGAACGCCGCATGGCGGCGGCTCTCGAGTCGCTACCCGACGGCACTTACGGGTTCGAGGACTACATGGAGCACGGCGAGTCCGACATCGCGATACGGGTCGACGTCACCGTTGACGGGGAAGGGCTCATCGCCGACTTCTCGGGGACCGACCCACAGGTCGAGGCGAATTTCAATGCCGTCGAAGCCGTCACTCGATCGTGCCTGTATTACGCCGTCAGGGTCGCAACCGACCCGAGCATCCCGGCCAACGGTGGCTGCTACCGGCTGCTCCAACTCCGCACCGAGCCTGGCACCGTGGTTCACGCCCTGCCCCCGGCGGCCGTCGCCGCAGGCAACGTCGAGACGAGCCAGCGAATCGCCGACTGCCTTCTCGGAGCACTGGCCGGGGCGGCTCCCGATCGTGTCGGCGCTGCAGGACAGGGGACCATGAACAACGTCCTCATCGGCAATGACGAGTTCGCCTACTACGAGACCGTCGCCGGCGGCCAAGGTGGCCGGCCGAGTGGGCCCGGGCAGTCGGGCATCCAAACCGGAATGACGAACACGGAGAACACCCCCATCGAGTCCCTGGGTGAGCATTATCCGTTCCAGGTGACCCGGTACACGCTGCGACGGGGCAGTGGAGGCCCCGGGGTGCATTTCGGTGGCGAAGGGATAGAGAGGGAGATCACTTTTGCAGTCGACGCCACCCTCTCCCTGATGGGGGAGCGACGCCGGCATCGACCTTGGGGTCTGCAGGGAGGCGAGCCCGGGGCGACGGGGGAGGACTGGCTCATTCGGCCGGACGGAGATCGTCTCCGACTGAACGGGAAGACGACCTTGGAGGTCAACGCCGGCGACCGTCTCCTGGTACTGACCCCCGGCGGCGGTGGGTGGGGAAAGGCCTGAGATCGTAACCGGCCTTTCGGCGGGCAAACCCGTAGGCCAACTACCGTCATGGCGTGGCCGCGATTGCCGAACTTCGTGATTTGCTTGGCTCCGATCGGGTTCTCGATGACCCGCTCGAGCGAAGGCTCTATTCCAAAGACGCATCACTCATGCGCGGCGACCCTGTCTGTGTGGTCTTTCCCGGCGATGCCGAGCAGGTATCGGCCATCGTGAGGATCGCAGCCAGGCACGGTCTGCCGGTCATACCGAGGGGTGCCGGCACCGGTTTGACGGCAGGCGCCTCCCCGATGACGGGTGGCATCGTCATGTCGATGACAGGCATGAACACCATTGAGATCGATCCCGACAACCAGGCAGCCTGGGTCGGTCCGGGTGTGATCAACCTCGACCTGAGCAAGCAGGCCCGGCCGTATGGACTCCACTTCGCCCCCGATCCATCGTCGCAATCGGCTTGCACCATCGGAGGAAACCTCGCCAACAACTCAGGCGGGCCCCACTGCCTGGCGGAGGGAAGCACCACATCACATGTCCTCGGTCTCGAATTCGTCACAGCAGATGGCCAGATCCATGAAGTCGGCGGCCTGGCTCCTGACCAACCCGGCCTCGATCTGAGGGCGCTCCTCGTAGGTTCCGAGGGCACACTCGGCATAGCAACGAGAATCCTCGTCAGGCTCCTGCCCATCGCGGACGACGTCAGGACCCTTCTCCTCGACTTCCCATCGGTGGAGGACGCGGCACGTACCGTGTCCGACGTGATCGCGGCGGGCATGGTTCCTGCGGCTCTCGAGATGATGGACCAGCGGATGGTCATGGCCGTGGAGAACTGGCTCGGTGCAGGTCTGCCTACCGATGCCGCCGCCGTCCTCCTGGCTGAGGTTGTCGGATCCACGGCCACGGTCGAGTCGGAAGCGAGCATCATCGCCGAGATCGGCCGATCGAACCATGCACGCAACGTTGTGATCGCGGTTGAGAGCGAAGACCGCGAGCTGCTCTGGAAAGGCCGGAAGTCGGCTTTCGGCGCTATCGCGCAGCTGGCACCCGACTACTACCTCCACGACACCGTCGTCCCGAGAACGAGACTCGTGGAGACGATGGCCGGGGTTTATGAGATAGCCGATCGCCACGATCTGACCATGCTCAACGTGTTCCATGCCGGAGATGGGAATCTGCACCCGCTGATCGCGTTCGACTCCTCGGACGAGGATGTCGCCAGACGCGTCAAGCTGGCGGGAGAGGAGATCGTCGATCTCTGCCTGTCGGTTGGTGGCGCGCTCTCCGGCGAGCATGGCGTGGGCGTCGAGAAGCGCGATCTGATGCCCTCCAGCTTCTCCGCGTTGGATCTGGATGCCCAGGCGCGCATCAAGGATGTATTCGATCCAGATCACCTGCTCAATCCGGCCAAGGTCCTGCCGCAGGGCTCTCGCTGTTTCGACTTCGGGGGAGTTCGGAGGGAGGTGCCGGAGGGCGCGTGGGTGTGACGTCGCTGTCCGACATCGAGACGAAAATCGAGGGAGCGCCCGAGGGAGTTCACGTCGCGCCCAAAACGGTCGACGATGTTGTGCGCGTGCTGCGGTGGGCGACCGAGTCCGGCACACCGGTGCGGGTGTGGGGAGGCGGAACTCGACAGAAACTCGGCCATCCTCCGACACCCGGGATCGTTTTGTCCACCGGCAGGCTGAGCGACATCGAAGTGTGGGAGCCAGACGACCTCACCGTCGTGGCCGGCGCCGGAATCGGAGTCGACGAGCTCGAGTCGAGGCTGGGTGAGAAGTCCCAGACCGCAGTGCTGCCGGAGCATCCCGGGGCGGCGACCCTGGGCGGTGTGCTCGCAACCGGCCGGGCCTCGTTGAGAAGGGCGCGTCTCTTGGGGCCGAGGGAGCGGGTCCTGGAGGTGACGATGGTCACCGGCGATGGGCGAGTGGTCAGGTCGGGAGGACGGGTCGTGAAGAACGTCTCCGGGTTCGATCTGCACAGGGCGGCAATAGGTGCGTTTGGCTCGCTCGGCGTCATCGTCCAGGTTTGCCTGAAGCTATGGCCTGTGCCTCGAGCGTCGGCCACCATCTCTAACGCCGACCCGGAGTCTGTGTCCCGGATCACGCGACCGCTCGCTCTGCTCGAGACGAACGATGCCTGGCAGCTCTTTGCTTGGGGCACTCCAACCGACATCGATGAGATCGTCGCCAAGACCGAAGGCGAGGGACGTGCCGGCTTGCATTGGCCCGAGGACCCTCGAGGCTCCTACAGGTGGCTACTCCGAGTGCCTCCAGGGAGAACAGCTGAGGCCGCTCTCCGGGTTCGTCCATGGCGGTTCCTCGCCATTCATGGCTCTGGCGAGCTGAGACTCGCTTCGGAAGACGTCGAGGGCGCAACCGACCTGCGAGGTTGGGCTGAGGACATCGGCGGGTCTCTTGTCCTCGTCGATCATCCCGGTGAAGACGCCCCCCTCGATCCTTGGGGATCCCCACCATCGACCCTCGACCTGCAGCGCCGCTTGATTGCAGAGTTCGACCCGGCCCGCATAGTCAATCCCGGTCGGCTTCCCGGAGGTCTTTGAGCGATGCAGGGTTGGGTAACCGAGCACCATCCGACGCGAGACGGATTGACAGCGTGTGTCCAATGCGGGCTCTGCCTGCCCGTCTGCCCCACCTTCCGGCTCACTGGCCGCGAGACGGCCTCTCCCCGGGGAAGAATCCAGGCGATGCGCTCGGTAGACGAAGGCCAGGCAAGTGTCGACGCCAAGTTCGAGGAGATTCTCGATTTTTGCCTCGGTTGCCGGGCATGTGAGCCGGTCTGCCCGGGGATGGTCCCGTACGGAAGCCTCCTCGAAGGCTCGCGGGCCGAGATTTCCGCTCAGCGGCCCACTGCGTACCGGCGACTGAGACGCTGGGTGTTGGGCCGGGTCGTGCCTACTCCCGCCCTCATGCGAATTCTCACAGTCGTCCTCCGGATACTCCAACGCCTCCATCTCATCAGGCTCGTGCCTGGTCGTTTCCGTCGGTCTCTCTCCGGGTTGCGACCCCTCGACCACGCCCCGAACAGGGTCGACCGGGAGTCAGACGAGCCCGGCGGTATCGGCCTGCTGACCGGCTGCATCCAGGAACAGTGGTTTCCGGAGGTGAATCGAGCTGCCGTCGAGCTTCTCCGAAACGCAGGGCATGAGGTGTCGATACCGGCGACTCAGACCTGTTGCGGCGCCCTTGCGGCGCACGACGGCCACGCCGAAGTTGCCGGACGACTCGGCGAGGCCAACGATCGTGCGTTCGCTGCCTGTGGCACCATCGTCGCAACCGTGGCCGGCTGTTCAGCCCACCTTGTCGACCGTCACGGGGATGGGGCGGCAGACATCACGGCTGTGATAGCAGCCGCAATAGATGAGGGCCGGCTGCCGATGCTCCCGAGGAGCGGTCAGAAGGTCGTAGTCCAGGATCCATGCCATTTGCGTCATGCGCAGAAGTCGATCCGTCCTCAGCGATTGATACTCGAAGCGGCGGGCCTCGACCTCGTTGAGTTGGACGACGCGGGCATGTGCTGCGGGGCGGCCGGCCTCTACACAATCCTGCAGCCGGAAGCCTCAGCCGAGCTGGGACGGCAGAAGGCCGGGAGGATCAGTGAGCTCGGTCCGGAACTGGTTGCGTCGGCCAATCCTGGCTGCGAGATGCAGCTCCGCGCCTTCCTGGGCGAGGGCTACGAGATCCGGCATCCCATCGAGATGTACCTGCAAGCACTGAGGCGTCATGGCTAACGTCGCCGCCGTGGAGCAGGCATGAGTGAGACCGTGACCAATAGGGAGTCTCCTGTCGAGCTATTGAAGCGGTATGGGATCCTCGCCTACGGGGCTCTTGGCAACATGCTCGACACCGGGCTCGTCGTCCTCGGGACTCTTCTCGTTGGACTGGGCCTCACTGTGCTGCTGTCAGGGTTCGGGGTTCTGGGTCCGATTGAGGACATGTCGACCGTGGCGATGCTCGCCTCATCACTGATCCTGATCGTGGTCGGCCTGTTTGCTCTTGGAGTCGCCTCCGAAGGCCCGCTGGGTCGGGGACGTCGACTGGTGGGCTTCAACATCTGGGAGGTCGGCATCGGGCGCGCCCTCGCCGCGTTCCTGGTCGGGCTGGGACTGCTTCTCGCCTACCGCGTGCTCGTCGAGTTCGTGAGTGACCTACCCGTGGTGTTCATGCGAGGTGTGGACGGCCTGCATGCCGTATCCGTATCGGGGATGGTGGCGGTTCCCTTGGTCGGTGTGCCGCTGTCGTTGTTGCTCAGAAGCCTCCCCGAGACCTACGGGTGGGCCAAGCGATACGAGATTCAGGCGATCTTTCTCGTTTGGCTTCTCTCCACGCTGATCCTGCTTTGACCCGCGCGGTCTCACTCGAACAGGTCAGCGAGCTCCGCCGGCAGGCCGGATTTGATGCCCTCGAGCTCCTGGCTTTCAGCTCGGTCGCTGATCGTCGAAGCCACTGCGCGAGCATGCCGCGCCGCCCGTCGGGCAGTCACGTCTTCGTCCTCTGCTAGCTCGAGAAAGAAGTCCCGGATCGTTGGATCGTCGACCGGGGTCTTCTCCTCGGTTCTATCACGCAGCTCGGGCGGAATCAGATCGACGATTTGGGCCGACGTGACCTCGGGGGCGAAGCGCCTGATGGTTTCGAGAAACTCAGGCACGAGGTCTTTGGCGTCGTCTCGAGATAGGCCCGCACGCTCGGCGACCTCGCCCACAAAGTCAGAGTGGGGATTGGGCTCTAGACCCATCTCCGTCATCTCTTCCCCACTCATGTCACTTCGGGAAGCTTCGCGAGGGCCTGTTTGCTTACCGCAATGCGAATCTGTTGTCCATCGATCGAGTCGATCCAATGCGCGGGCAGGAGTCGATGGCCTTGTAGGAACCCAAGGTCAACCACGAGATGGCTTAGATTCCCGTCCTTCTTGATGGCGACCTCCACGACGTTCCCCAGCCTTTTGCCGTCTGCTGTGACAACTCGGGTGGACTCGTCCAGCAATTCCAGATCCGGCTTGGAACTCGCCGCAGTGGACATAGTCTCAGGGCGCACTTCCTCGGGCGCTTTCGAGCCGGAAGGTGGATAGGCGGGGTACATCGGAAACATCCCCGTTTGCATCATGGGAAAGCGCCACAGTGAGACTGCTGCATTGCTCGGGAGACGTGTGTCCGTAGCCCGGTCCTCCTCGACGTAGGCATCCGCCTCGTATTCGGGCATCTGCTTGTAGTCCGATTCCCGGCTGAGGACCACGCCGGACTCGTCAACATCGGCAATGTGCTCTACGGGAATCACACGGTCCTCGGCAAAGAGAATTCCCTTCTGAACCACCAGGTGGGTGATGGCCGAACGGGAAGGGTCGACGACAAGGCGGGAGATGACCCCCAGGTCTGTGCCGTCGGCTGCTCTGACAGGCGATCCTTCTTCTAGCTCCAACAGTTCCATGAGGACGTATTACCCGCCATGACATGCGACAAACGCGCAGTGTCACCAGATGGGTCCAACACATTCGCCCAGTGTGGGTATCGGATCGTTTCCGTTGACAGGTGGTCGGGTATTTGACCTTTGGAGGTATGAGAAATGACACGACAACCTGAACGCCTACGAGACGTCGTCGTGGAGTCCGTTAACGCTCGCGATCCTGAACTGGTCGAGGAACTCGACGTCACGTCGACCGGAGCACTCAAGGACGCTCTCCAGAATCTGCAGGAGCGCTGGCCTCGCTTGATGATGACAAGAGGAGATTTGGACGGCACTCCGGTCGGGGTGGTCTGGATGCCCGATCGCAATGAGGCGTACCAACCCGTGGCACACGTAGTGCCGCGATCCGACGACACAGCCACGCCGCTCGCTCTGGTGGACGGTATTGACGAGCGCTTGACGGTGGAGGAGCCCGCCGGTCGGCTTGTTGCCGAGTGGGAGAGTGCTGACGCAGTCGATCGTGCCGGTGGACGCTGGGTCTGAAGACTTCCAGTCGTTTCGCCCGGCCCATGCTCGGGTATTCATCAGGTGAAGCGACACGAGGTGCAAAGTGACCAGATTCTTCAAGAAACTCATGTGGTTTGGCCTGGGTTGGCTTGGCGCATACCTCTTCGACCCGGTGCAGGGACGGTCGAGAAGGGCTCGTCTCGAGGACCAGGCGGCCGCGCAGGTCCGTGACCTGGAACGACTCGCACGCAAGAAGGCCCGCTATCAGATGGGCAAGGTTCGCGGGGTGGCCCATGAAGTGCTGACGCCCGAGCGTGTGCCGGTGAGCGACGACAAGATTCTGCAAAAGGTCAAGAGTGAAGCCGTCGGCATGACTCCGGCGGACGTATCTCACGTCGACGTGAGTGTTAAGGACGGCGTGGTCTTTCTCAACGGCCTGCGACGCGACACCAGGGCGGAGCGTGAGTTGATCCGGCGGATCTACGAGGTCGACGGGGTGCGTCAGGTGCGCAACCAGCTCGTCGCCTCCTGAGACTTCAGCCCGTTCGACTCTTTGGTCTAAACCGGTTTCTCGGCTCTCGGCAATGGGTACTCAGGCGCCCAATCCCGGCGCGAACAAGGAGGACGGGGATGAAAGACGCTCAGGTCGAGGAGTTGCTGTATCAGGCTCTGGAAACAGAGCTCGGTGGAGTCCAGATCTACAAGAAGGCACTCGAATGCGCCGTCAATGAGGATCTACGCGAGGAGTGGGAGAAGTACCTCAGTGAGACCGAGAACCACGTCCGCGTAGTGGAGGAGATATTCTCGAAGCTCGACCTAGACAAGTCGAAGGAGACGCCAGGGCGACAGGTAGTCAGGCACAAGGGCGAGTCGTTGGTCGAGGCGATGCGGATGGCTCTCGAGTCCGGCGACGAGACTGCCGCTCAGCTCGTTGCGGCCGAATGCGTCGTAGAAGCGGAGACCAAGGACCACGCCAACTGGGAGCTGATCGGTGAGATCGCCTCCGAGGACTCGGGTGAGCGAAAGAAGATCTTGAAAGAGGCATACGACCAGGTGGAGGAAGAGGAGGATCATCATCTCTTTCACACGATGGGTTGGGCCAGGGAGCTCTGGATGGAGTCCCTGGGCATGACCGCCGTACTGCCACCGCCCGAGGAGCAGAAGAAGGTCAAGACTGCGATTGGAGCTTCCCGGGCTGCTCAGCAAAGGGAGGAGATGGTCTCGGGCTGAACTCTGAGGAGCCATCTCCGCGACGTCCTCAACCTCCAGGCCGACCCGGCCCGTCAGGGGCCGGGTCGCTTCGCCAACGGCTCGCTTTCGACCTGTGGCAATTGGCGGTGTTGCTCCGCGCAAGCGAGAGAACCAGGTCCTTCCGGGCGACGGCGTATCGAAAGGCGATCTGGTCCCTCGACGATCTCAGCCCGAACCTGGAAGACCCGCCTGAGCGGATCCTCGCGGTGCCTGGGTTGGGCAGGGGGATGGTGCGGCTGATCGGCGAGTTCAAGTCACAGGGCGTACTCGAGGAGTTGGTCGAGCTCGAGGACCGGTATCCACTTCAGGCCGGTCGGCTGCGTCGCCTTCCCCGGATGACACCCGCGATGCTGCGCGACTTGAAGTCGGATGTTGGCGTCGACACGACCGCAGATCTGGTCCGCGCCATTGAGACCGGTGATGTCTCTGCGGTACGCGGTGTGGGTGTCGTCACAGCCGAGAAGTGGCTTGCAGTTCTCGAGGCTTGGGCCGACGACGATGCCGTGCCTGCCTTCGACGCCTGGGTCCTGTCCGTTGAGCTCGAGCGGCACCTCGCCCGCCACTTGGATGCCGATATTCGAGTCGGCGGAGAGGTGCGCCGGGTGGCTGAGTGGGCTCACGCTCTCGCTTTTGTTGTCTCCGGTGACCTCGAGCACGTCAGGCAGTTCCTCCGCGAGTCTGTGGTCGGCATCCCGGCATCCGTTGACGAGGGGGGCGACCGGGTCACATTGGAGACTCCTTCCGGGCTCCCGATGCTCGTCCATATTGTCGATCCGGGAGCGCTCGGCTCGGCTCTCATTGAGTCGACCGGTCCCAATGCTCATCTCGTTGAGCTGGGAGATTTCGGTAAGGGAAGCACCGAGGCGGAGGTCTACGGGTCGCTGGGTTGGCCTTGGGTGCCACCACCTGCACGCGAAGGCAAGGGGCCGCCGCCCAAGGGGATGTTGGAGAAGTCGAGTATCAGGGGCGACCTCCACGTGCACAGTGCGGCGTCCCCTGATGGGAGGATGAGCCTCGAGACAATCGTCGAAGAGATGGTGCGTCGAGGTCTCGAGTATGTCGCCATCACCGATCACACGATTGGACTGAGATTTGGCGGGCTAGACGAGGCCGGGCTGCGGAAGCAGGCGCGCGATGTGGCCGAGATTCGCGCCAAATACCCCGGCTTCACCTTGCTCCACGGGGCGGAGGTCAACATCGATGTCGACGGGAACCTGGACATCGGTAACACCACGCTCGAGATGCTCGATTTCGTCGTTGCCGGAGTCCATTCACACTTCGACCTGCCTCGATCGACCCAAACCGACCGGGTCGTCTCGGCACTTCGTCATCCAGTGGTTCGGGTGCTAGCCCATCCCACGGGGCGGCGGATTGGCATTCGCCCTGGCCTCGATCTCGATTTGGAGGCTGTGGTCGATGCGGCGGTGGTCAACCAGGTGGCTCTGGAGGCCAACGGCCATCGCGATCGCCTCGATGTCTCTGGCGACCTTGCTCGGATGGCAGTCTCGAGGGGAGCATTATTCGCAGCGAACTCCGATGCCCATCGCGTCGCCGAGCTGGACAACATCGAAAACGCAGTTGCGTCACTCCAGCGTGCCCGCATCACTGAGGACAAGGTGATCAACGCCCTCCCCGCTCCCGATTTTGGGCGATGGATCGGTTTGACCGTGTGAGTTCTATCGCTCCCGGGTAGATAGTTGTGAACGAAAGAAGGCGCAATGGCTACATACGCAGACGTCGTGAGTGACAAAGCGGTGGATTGCTTCATTCACGGGCTCGCACATCTCATCGACGAGCTCGGCCCCGACCGCGGGCTGGTTGCTGCAGCGGAATTGCTCGGGGCTGCTGCAAGCCCGGACGACGAGAAATCGAATCTGGAAGCTGCCCTGTCGTAGCGGGCTGGCTACCCCTCGGTGATGGTGATCGTCTCATCGAGGCAAGCGAGACGCAGCACCTGGCCGGCGACGCTGTCGGCCGGTGCAACGACCTCGAGCTCGATCCCGCGCCCGTCGACTGACGACGACAGCTCGTGGATCATCCGTATGCCCTGGCTGTCGATGAACCCGAGCCTGCTCAAGTCAATTACGAGAAGGCGGGCGTCCTCTATGGAGTCGAGTATCTGAAGGCCGACGTCTTCGCCGTTGGAGATGTCTATCTCGCCGGTCACCACGACGTGCGCAGCTGTTCCCGGATGAGAGACATCGACGCGGGCGAGCGGTTCACTCATCGCTTCAGTTTGCTGTGTTTGATCGGGATTCGGAAACTGACCGTCGTGCCGTCGGCGCCGGTCTCCCTGCTGAAATCAGACGACACCGAGCGCATTATGTCGGTCCCCCGGCCGGTGTAGCCGTCTGGTTTGGCTCGCTCATGCCAGGTCCCATAGTCAATGACCCGGACGCGAACGTGATCTTCCTCGATCTGCAACGCGACGGTGCACAGCCCGGGCCGGTCCTCCGGGTAGGCGTGGCGAACAGCGTTCGAGCAGGCCTCTCCCACCGTTAGGAGAAGGTCGGTCTCCACTTGACCGGTGAGCTGGTTGAGCTTCAACCACGACCGCAGCTCATCGCGAAGACGCTTGAGCTCGGTGGGAACGGCCGGAATGTCCAGCCGGAAGTCGCGATGAGGCGATTCGAGAGACAACAAGCGAACCGCGACAACAACGACGTCGTCGTTCCGCTCGCTACCGACTCCCATGCGGGTCACCAGCTGTCTGCAAAGCTCATCAGGATCGAGGTTGCGAAGAGCTCCCGCCTCAGTCTCGAGACGCCCCAGGCCGACTTCGATTGGCTCCCCTCTCCTTTCGACCAAGCCGTCGGAATAGAAGATGATCGTCGAGTCCGGCTCGATCCTGGCGACTGCCTCGCGCCTGGGCGTACGCGACTCCCCGTAGAGGGGTTGAGACCGGGCACCGTCCACCCAATACGGAGAGCCGTGACGCGGGAGAACCAAGGGTGGTGGGTGACCCGCCGATGCATACCGCAGTTCACCGACCGGATCGAGAATCCCGTACACAGCTGTCGCGAAAGCCGTACCTCCCTGGGTTCCGGCGAACCTATCCAGTTCGGTCAAGAGCCTCATTGGGCTCTCTTCGCTGATGGCTAGAGCTGCGAATGCGGAGCGCAGCCTGCCCATCGATGTTGCCGCTTCGATGCCATGTCCAACGACGTCGCCGACCACGATGCCCACTCGGCCGCGGTCGAGTCGGATGCTGTCGTACCAGTCCCCACCCACCTCCAGCATGTCACTCGCGGCCTCATATCGAGCCGCCATCCGAAAACGGTCATCCTGGAGCAGTTCGCTCGGCAGGAGGGCGCGTTGAAGCCGTAGTGCGATCTCATGCTCCTGTTGACGGTCCTTCTCTATGAGGGCCGCCCGCAATTCGGACGCTGAGGCCCTGCGCGAGGCCAGCTCTCGTTCGTGTGCCTCAGCGGCAACCACCAGCCCGGCCAAGGCGAACAGCCCAACCTCGATTTTGATGATCAGAAGTGCCGTTCCTCGGGTGAGCCCGACGATCAGATCGCCAGAGAACAAGGAGATGCTCAAGGCGACCGTGACTGCCACGGTCAGGGCGGTCATTGCGACTGCACGCGGCCCGAAGACCACGCCGGCAACGACAATGCCGATGAGGCTCATGAAGACGATCGGCAGGTCGGTACCGATCATCGCATAGCCGGTGAGGACCGCAGACCCGGCCAAGAGGGCAGCTCCGGGAAGTGAGCCGAGAGTTCGTCGATCGGGTGACGGGCCCCAGGCGACGATCGAGCCGCCGACTATCACGACTCCCAATGCATCTCCCAGCCACCATTGGCCGAAAGTGGCCAAGAAGTCGTCGCCGCCGAACATACGATCTGCTCCGGCACCGATCAGCGCACCCAGAGCCGGCCCGGCAAGGACCGACCCGACGATGAAGAACACCACGTGTTTCCTGCGGGCAAGATCGAGAACGCCAATGGCGGAGGTCACTATGAGCGCACCTAGAAGGGGCTCGGCGACATTGGCAGCTGCGAATCCGAGCGACTGGGCAAATGTGAAGCCATTGGCCAGATCCATCGCCGCTTCGGTTACTCCCGCGCCCAGCAACACAGTGGCCCAGTGACGCCGGGGCAGCCTCAGAAGAAACGCTGCAGTAATGCCCGCCGGGATGAAAAACACACCATCCAGCCCTGAGCTGACGATGAGCGCGAAAGCGAGCCTTGCGCCGATGGCATACGTGGTGGCGACGACGATGAAGAGCGCAACCGTTCCGCCACTGCCGAGACGGTCGGGCCAAGTCCAGAGCCCTTTTTCGGGCAGCGCAGGCCCATCAGCCGAGAGATCTTCTCCGATCTGCTCTGCTGCATGTTGCGTTTTCATGGGACCTCGGGTTTTCATGGTTCAAGCAACGGCCGGGCCCCCGCGGTCGTTGCGTTCGTGGGTAGCTTCCAACATTCCCACTTTTGGTTGCGGGGAAACATCGTATCGGCTGTTCTTGCGCGTTTTTTGTCGGCGAGGGTTGGGTACTCCAGGGCGACAAATCTGAGGAGGGCGCACATGCCACAGAAGAGTTGGTCGCCGAAGCGCGAAAGGCAATACGAGCATGTCAAGGAGGGTCTGCTCGAGAGAGGCGAGAGTGAGGACAAGGCCGAGGAGATCGCAGCGCGAACGGTCAACAAGGAACGGGCTCGCGCTGGAGAGGCAAAGGAGAGCTCCCGGCTCTCCAAGGAGGACATCTCCTCCAGTCGTCGCGGGGGCCTGCGCTCGCACAAGGGTGCGCGTGGCCGGACCTACGACCAGCTGTATGAGGAGGCAAAAGACCTGAAGATCGATGGTCGCTCCAAGATGAGCAAGGACGAACTGGAGAAGGCAGTCGAACGCAAGAAGCGGAAGTGACCTTTCCTCACACCGCCTTGGCGTAGACGAGAATCTCGGACACTTCGGCCCCAGCCCGGAGCAAGGCCTCCCCTGACCAGCCGGTCTGAGGGACGTGGTAGGAGATCTCGCTGACCCCCCACTCCGAGCCGAGGGTGTCGATACCCGCCACGAGACGGGGGAAGTCGTTTGGGGATGTCGCAACCCAGGTCACTTCGAGCTCTTGGTCTATCCGCTCCAGGGCGACCCATCCAGCCGGATTGGTGTAGAGCTGCTGGTTTCGGGCTGCCTGCTCGAGGTCTGCCACGGTGCCTCGCCGCCATGTCCATTGCTCAGGTTTGAGTCCCCTCCCGGTTTCATACAGCTCACTGGTCGACCAGTAGATCCACGCGGGGTCGACATCTGAGCGGCCGGCGGGCTTGAGCTTCTCAGGTCCGAATGGCTGGGGGGCGGTTCCAGGCTCGATCTCGGCGTAGACCCACGTCGACACCTTCCGGTATCCGAGCTTCTCCACCTGCGATCGGGCGGCTGTGTTCACATCTTCGGTGGCGAGGCGGGCGACTCTCCCCCCTCTGCTACGTATCCACTCCACCGAGGCGTCATTGAGCAATGAGCCCAGACCCTGACGCTGGCTGTCTGGCCGAACCCTTGCGGCCGAGAGCCAACCCTCGTAGGGACTGAGCATTCGCACTACAGCCATGGCCTTGGGGATGTCCTCGGTGTCCACGGCAACCAGGACGTGCCGGCTGCGGTCTTCGATCCATTCGGCTATGGAACCGGCCACATAGTCGCCCCACTCGAATGTCTCCCGGGTCCAGTCTGCGATCCCGGGGGCGTCTTCAGCGCGAGCTTCCCTCACCGTGGAAGACACTGCTCACATCCGATCGGGCACTTCGATGCCGAGCATGTCGAGAAGGGTCTCGAGTGTGGCGAGAGTCCACCGAACAAGTGCGAGAAGCGATGCTCGCCGTGCGGGGTCTTCCTCCGAGAGGATGTGGCATGCGTCGTAGAAGCGGTTGAACTTCCCGGCAAGGACATGGGCGTACTCAGCGACGTGATTTGGGGAGCGCAGCTCGATCGTGCGTTCGATCACTTCGGGAAAGTTGGTGAGCTCGATCAAAAGGTCTCGCTCTTCACCGACTCCAGGGGGAGTCACCGTGCCTGCGGCGAGACCGGCCTCCTCGGCTTTGCGGAGAATCGACTTGATTCTCACCGCCGCGTACTGGAGATATGGCCCCGTCTTACCCTCGAAGGAGCTGAATCGATCCAGGTCGAACACGTAGTCGGACGATCGATTGTTGACGAGATCTCCATATTTGAGAGCAGCGACCCCCACTTGCATGGCGATCCTCTCCCTTTCGGCCTCTGGGTATTCCTCGGCGAGGTGTGCCTCGTCGAGCCTGTTCTTGGCCGCGTCGATGACCATGGCGATCAAGTCGCCGAGCCTCACAACACCGCCTTCTCGTGTCTTGAACGGCTTGCCGTCGGGGCCGTTCATCGTCCCGAAACCGATGTGCTCCATCTCGACCTCGTCCGGGGCGATCCCCGTCTTCCTGGCCACGCGGAAGACCTGGGTGAAATGGTCTGACTGCCTCCGATCGACCACGTAGAGAATCAGGTCGGCGCCCTGCTCCTCGACTCTCATCTGGATCGTCGCGAGGTCGAACGTCGAGTACAGATAACCCCCGGCAGAAGACTCCAGAATCAGAGGTGGCAACTCCCGGTTGTCATCCGGTTCGTCAACCTTCACGATCAGCGCGCCATCCGAAACTTCGGCGATCTCCGAACTGCGAAGCTTTTCGACGAGCGGCTCGAGGCGATCCCGCACATCCGACTCACCGAACCAAAGGTCGAAGTTCACACCGAGGGAAGCGAAGTCGGCTCGTTGAGATTCCTCGCTGACTTCCTTCATCTGTCTCCACAGCTCCCGATACCCGGTCCGTCCTCTTTGGAGGGCAACGGTCTTTTCACGTGCTGCCGCGGCAAACTCCTGATCGTTGCGGGCGCGGGCCGACGCCTCCGGGTAAATCCGCTGCAAATCCTCCAGAGTCACGGGCGGCGCAGGCGGGAAATCGGTGGCTCCCTCGTCGAAGTACGGGAGATCGGGCGCCTCTTCTTCGAGAGCTGCGATGAGCAGGCCCATTTGAAAGCCCCAGTCGCCGAAGTGCGGGTCGCGGATCACTTTGTTGCCGGCGAATTGAAAGAGCCTGGCCAGCGAATCGCCGATGATCGTGGCCCTGATGTGCCCAATGTGCATCGCCTTGGCGACATTGGGGCCGGCGTAATCGACTATCACCGTGCGGGGGGTTGGCACAGGATCGAAACCCAGATGATCTTCGGCGCTGAGTCGGTTGGCCCAATCTGCCAGGGCGTGGTCGGTCAGGGTCAGGTTGATGAAACCGGGCCCTGCGATGTCGATGTCAGCTATCTCTTCGCGGCTGCTCAGGTGGGCGACTACGTCTTCGGCGATATCGCGTGGTGGCCTCCCCGCTTCTTTGGCGGCCGCCATGGCTCCATTGCACTGAAACTGCGCCAGCTCGGGCCGCTGCGAGGGCACGGTCTGGCCCAGCTCCGGGCGGAGCCCCAGGGAGGCGAAAGCAGCCCCTACGGCTTCGGAGAGGTACTTCTGCAGCGACATGAGGGCGGAGGCTAACGGCTGCGGGAAGGCTTGCCGGCCGACGCTGTCGCGCCGGCTCAGTACTTGGCCAGCTCCTGGGCCTTTTCGACGATGTCTTGTGCCGTCGGGTACAAGGAGTGCTCCAGCGAGCCTGCATAGGGCATGATCGGCACGTCTGGTAACGCGTAGCGCTTGATTGGCGCATCAAGCCACTCGAAGGTCTTGTCGGCGAGTTGCGCTGCGATTTCGGCCCCATATCCGACGAATTCGTTGTCTTCGTGAACGATCAGTGCGCGTGATGTCTTCTTCATCGATGCTTCGATCGTCGGCCAGTCGAGGGGCTTGAGGCTGCGAAGGTCGATCACCTCCGGTGAGATTCCGAGGTCTTCCAGCAACGTCGCTGCTTCGGTCGCGAAGTGCGCCATCGCACCGTATGCGATGATCGTCAAGTCTTCTCCGGAATGGCGTATTGCTGCTTTGCCAATCGGCACCCGAAAGTCACCCTCCGGGTAGGGCCCGCGAGCGAGCCGGTAGAGCTTCTTCGGCTCCAGGAACATGACCGGATCGGGATCCTCGAATGCCGACACCAAAAGGCCTTTGACGTCGGCCGGTGTCGAAGGCGTAACGACCTTCAGACCGGGGACGTGGGCGTAAAAGGACTCGATCGATTGCGAGTGGTACAAGGCGCCGTGAATGCCCGCGCCGTATGGCGTGCGGATGACAATTGGGCAGTTCCAGCGACCGTCGGACCGAAATGAGATGCGGGCGGCCTCAGAGACGATTTGATTGAAGGCCGGGTGGATGTAGTCGGCGAACTGGATCTCCGGGAGCGGTCGATAGCCGGCTGCGGCGAATCCGATGGCTACGCCAATGATCGAGGACTCCGCGATCGGGCTGTTGAAGCATCTGGTGGCGCCAAATCGCTCGGTCAAGCCCTCTGTGGCTTTGAAGACGCCACCTTTCCGTCGGGCTACGTCCTCGCCGAAGAGGATTGCGTCGTCGTTTGCCTCGAAGATCTCGTGGAGTGCCTTGTTGATGGCCGTTATGAGGTTGACCCTCTCGCCCTCGATCGGGTCTTCTGGCTCTGTCGTGGGGGTGTCAGGGATGATTGGCTTGGCGTAGACACGGGTGGTCGGCTCGTCGGGGTCGGGCGAAGACTCAGCCCTTTTCACTGCATCAGCGAGGGTCGCCACCACTTCTTCGTCGAGTGTCTTTTCGGTTTCTTCGCTGAGCAGGCGGTTCTCGATGAGGTACAGCTTGAGAGCCTCCAGTGGGTCTTTCTTACGCCATGTCTCCACCTCCTCTTTCGTGCGGTAGAGAGCGTCGTTGTCGTCGGAGGTGTGGGCGTAGTAGCGGTACGTCTCGGCTTCGATCAGGGTTGGGCCTTCGCCCGAACGAGCACGATCGACCGCTTGCTGCATCGTGGACACCACTTCGAATGGGTCGTTCCCATCGATCGCGAATCCAGGGAATCCATAGCCCTGGGCCCGGTCGGCGATCTTGCCCGCCACCTCCTCCTCGGTCGGCACCGAGATGGCGTACTGGTTGTTCTCGATTACGAAAATGAGAGGGAGCTTGTGTATCCCCGCCCAGTTCATTGCCTCGTGCCAGTCGCCCTCAGATGTTGAGCCCTCTCCTCCGTACACGACGCAGATCGTGCCGTCGCCGCGCAACTTCAGAGCATGAGCGATTCCCGCAGCGTGGGGGAACTGGGGGCCGATGACCGACGATTGGGTCAGGACCCTCTTGTCGGGATCGGACCAGTGGCTGGGGAGCTGCCGGCCGCCCGACATCGGATCTGCTTTCTTGGCGAACACACCGAGGAATATCTCCTCGGGGGTGAATCCCCAGGCCAACGCCACTCCCATGTCGCGGTAGTAAGGCAGAACCCAGTCACGGTCCCGATCGAGGGCAAAAACCGATCCCACCTGGATCGCTTCGTGCCCGGATGCTCCGAGAACGAAGTCGGCGCGTCCCTGACGCTGTAGAGCCCACATCCGGTCGTCAACGCGGCGTGCCATGAGCATGAGCCGATACATCTCGACCATCTGTTCATCGGTCAGGCCGATTTCGTCGTGTCGGCGGTCGCCCACTTCGCTAGTTCCGATCGTCGCCGCTGCGCCGGAACCGCCTCAGGTCGCCGATGTCGCGTATTCGCTCTTGGGCAACGTGAATTGCGGCCACGTGCGGATTGATGTCCTGGTCCCGGGCCGTCTCGAGGATTCGCATGGTGGCGTCGTATATGCCGTCTACTCGGTGGAGGGCACGGATCTTCGAGTAGCCATGCAACTCGTCGTACACGTTGATGAGCCCACCCGCATTGACCACGAAGTCCGGTCCGTAGACAATGCCGCGCTCATGGAGGCGTTCTGCGTCCTTGTCGGTGGCGAGCTGGTTGTTGGCGCTGCCCACGATCGCCTTGCAGTTGAGCTGGGGAATGGTCTCCTCGTTGAGCACCGCTCCAAGTGCACAGGGTGAGAAGAAGTCGCACTCGAGCGTGTGGACCTCATCGATGGGCACCGTGTCGACACCGAACTTCGCGACGGCTGCCTCGAGCGTGGGCTGGTATGCATCGGCGATCACGACGTTTGCCCGGGCCTCGATGAGCAGTTGGACGAAGGCGCTGCCGACTTTGCCGACGCCCTGGACTGCGAAGGTTCGCCCTTCGAGCTCTGAGTTGCCGAACACGAATTCTGCAATGGCGCGAGCCGCCGCGAAGAGGCCACGCGCTGTGATGGGAGATGGGTCACCGGCACCACCCTCGGCCACCGAATTGCCCAAGGCCCATCTCGTTTCCCGGCGAACGATGTCGAGATCATGGGTGGTCGTCCCGACATCCTCGGCGGTGATGTATCGACCCTGAAGAGAGTCGACGATTCTCCCGTATGCACGCAACAGGCGCTCGGACTTGTCTTCGCGAGGGTCCCCGATGATCACCGCTTTGCCTCCGCCGAGGTCGAGACCGGCTGCGGCCGCCTTGTAGCTCATGCCCTGTGACAGGCGGAGCACGTCGACCAGGGCGTCATGCTCTGATTCGTACGGAAAGAAGCGAGTCCCGCCTAAAGCGGGACCCAATGCAGTGGAGTGAATGGCGATTATGGCCTTCAAGCCGGATACTTTGTCGTAGCCGAAGAGGACCTGTTCGTGGCCCTCGGCGGCTACCTCATCGAATACGGTCAACAGCCACAATCCTTTCGCCGGGATTCAGTACCACTGGCGTCGATCATACCCAAAGCACCACCCTTGCGCCCAGGTAGGTAATGCTCCGCGTCTGGCAGGATTGGGCTTGATGACCAAGACAGCCTTCCTGCGTGTGTACTCGCCGATCGGGCCGTCCGGCCCGGAGCCCGTGCCCGGTTTCCTGCGCTCATACGGGATGCTCTCGGAGTCGGAAGAGGACTTCGAGCGAGTCGTCGAGTGGCAAGGGAAGAAGGTGTCTTGTCCGAGCTATCTCCGTCTTCGCGTCCTCGAATCGACAGTCGCATTCGCCAACTCGTTCCAGAGCCTTGGCGTAGGCCTGATTCCGGAAGCGGCAGCCGAGGCAGCCGACCGCGAATTGCGGACATATCGTGCGGAACATCCGGATCGTCGATCCCATGTGCTCACATCGGCCTGGCATGTTCCCGTTCGATGGTTTGTTGGGTTCGTCCCTGGTGAGCGGGAGGTCTATGGGGCCTCGGACGCACCGCGGATCCGATATCGCGCTGACATCGTCGACGTTCGTTCCCGACTGGCGCGTGCCATCGAGGTGTTGCGGCAGGTCGGCATGATCCAGGGTCCCGCCGCTGAGATGGAGCAACTAGTGGCATGGCTGGCTCCGTTCTCTGATGATTCGATGGTGGAGTTGGACTTTGCGGAGGTCTCTGATCTCTTCGACCCCGAAGACATAGTCCTCGAGGACTCCGTGGCCCTCATCCAGGACTCGGTCGAGGCGCTGGCAACGGGGGACATGATGAGGGCAGGTGAGCTCTACGGCACGGTCGTGACCCGTTGGTCCCATGCCTACGCCGTCACGTTCAGCAGCTGAACTCAGCGCTCGCGCTAGCTAGCGGTGCCTTTTCGACTCGTTTGGTGGTGCTGCAGCCCTGTCACAACGAGATCGGAATCAATCCCTGCTCAGAGTGGGAAATCACCTGTCGGACGTCAATCTCGGGAATAGGGAACCGGAGCAAGCGGTTGTAACGTCTGACTCTTGTGAATTGGATCACAAGATCCACTCACGGGAGCTTCCTCCCAAGCTTGCGATGTGGGGCGGAAACCGCTCTCCCCGGCGGTTCTTCCTTCTCCTCCTCAAGACCGCCCCACATCGCATCA
>ERZ869936.1083-NODE-1083-length-21129-cov-19.077489_pt1 | contig 21129 bp, 14 predicted proteins | sample MGYA00520876_ERZ869936 | MGnify/ENA primary metagenome ERZ869936 (study PRJEB32218, sample SAMN09650985) | biofilter metagenome | isolation source: enrty point of leading RO module | place: Saudi Arabia: Thuwal, RO plant located on Red Sea | collected 2016-02-17...
CTACTGCGTGAGAAACATCGGCCACGGGAGCAGGAAGGCGTGGTGCTGGAAGAGTTCCAGCTTGCCCTCTTCGCCGATGAACTGCGTGAAGAACATCAGAAACACGAAGGCTGCGATCAATGGCAGCATCAGCAGCCGTACGAAGAAGCGCGTCACGAACCAGGATCTCAGGCCTTCCCGCTGGCGGCGCACGGCGCGGCCGTAGGCCCACCCCGTCACGACGCGGGCCGGGTAAATGCTCACGATGAACACCAGCGTCACGCCCCACATGGCGTCGGCCGGCGGCAGCACGATCTTGAACAGATAGAGCGGCAGCGCGAGGACGTAAACAACGATGACGGCAATCAGCCACGCAAACGGAGCGTGGCGAAACAACTCGCGGACCGTCCCCAGTTCGCGATATGCACCAAAGCGGTTCTGAGCTGCGAAGTGCGCCTGGAGGAACGGCACCCAGGCGAACGCGATCACGAGCAAGAACCCGCCGAACACCGTCGCCAGAATCTGCGGGCCCTCACTCTGGCGGGCCGCCGCGTAGAACAGCGTGGGAACGATCAGCCACAGAAATGCGCCAAGGAATCCCCGCAAGCCAAGCATGAAGTGATGCTTCAGCTTCAGCCGAGAAAGGAAATCGCGAATGTGACGAGACGCCGTTTCGAGGTACGCCCCCTCCCGGAGCTTGCCGACGAGCCACAGCACGTTCTTCAGCGGCCGGAAGAAACATCCCAGCGATCCGCCGCGAGCCAGCGCCAGACACAGGTGCAGCGTGATTCCCGCCCAGGCAACCGGCGTGAGAAACCGCAGGAAGACCGCCGCGCCTCCCCCCGGATTGATCAGAGACGCATCGGCGGTCAGCGAAGACAGAAACCGCAGGGGCAGCAACCACAGCCAGACGCCCAGCGCGATCGAACCGATGCGGGGCGCGATCCCCAGCAAAGGAAAAGCATTCCGCAGTTTGCCGGTCCGGCCGACACGCCCTTCCACTTCCAGCAGATACCCCAGCGCCAGAAAGTTGACGATCGGGATCGCCGAGATGACCGCCAGCATCAGAATCAGACTGGCCAGCCCGAACAGGCACCGCACGATCCAGGCGATCGCCCTCAGCGGATGCCGCAACGGATTCGGAAACGGGGGCAGGCGGCCTTCGGCGTCAAACTCTTCAATCTCCATCGACGCCGGCGCCGCCAAGAGGAACTCCGTGACTTCCAGCCGATCCTGCGAACCGGTCCCGCTTGTCCGAGTCTCTCGACGAACCTCCGGCTGCATAGGCCTCGCCGTTCCGGCCGGTTGGAGTTGAGTTGTTGAATCGGACATGATGTTCCCCCGCGACCGGCAATCCCGTCAAGACCGCTCATCCGGATCGGCCCTCATCACTCGCAGGCGCGGCTCCGCACGCAGCAGCCTATACAGGTCTACCGTCGGCAGTGACTGCAAGTTTCAGCAACATGCCGAACTGAGTGAAACTTGCCGGAGCCCGGTCAGGTAATCCTGTTGACGTTCGATGGTTCCAGCCATTTCTTCAAAACTTCTGCGAGAACTGACTGGAAAAAGTTAGAATATTCCAGGCGCCCCGGCGAACTCCGCTGGGGATCGTTTGCACCTGCGACACCAACGCCGGGACGTGAGGCGTTCACCGCCATGCATCAACGTACTCTGCTACTGCCGATTCTGGTTGCTCTGCTGATCGCGACGGTCGCCGGGCTGGCGGCCCGCAGTCCGCTGCAGGATGAGCCGCAGGGGTTGAAGATTCCGGTGGCGGGCGACCTGGCGCCGGTCGTGCAGGAGGTCAACCGGGCCCAGAGCGTGCTGTGGAGCGACGCGGGCGTGGCGCCGGCCGGTCGAGCCGACGACCTGACCGTCCTCAGGCGACTCTCTCTGGCGCTGCACGGAACGATCCCTTCGCTGGAGGAGATCCGCCGCTTCGAGGCGGACGACCGCCCCGACCGGCTCGAGCACTGGACGATCGCCATGCTCGAAGATCCGCGTTTCGCGGACTACTTCGCCCAGCGGCTCTCGCGCCCGTTCGTCGGCGTCGATGAGGGACAATTCGTCATCTTCCGCCGCGACCGATTCAACGAGTGGCTCAGCGGACAACTGGAGAATCACCGTCCCTATGACGAGATCGTGACCGAGATGATCACCGGCACGGGCGTCTGGACGGGCGACGCCGAAGTCAACTTCCTCACCGGCGCCTTCGCCAATGATGAGTTCGACGAGGACAAACTCGCCGGCCGCACCGTGCGCGCCTTCCTCGGCCAGCGGATCGACTGCGCGCAGTGCCACGATCATCCGTTCACCCACTGGAAGCAGAGTGAGTTTGAAGGACTCGCCTCACACTTCGGCCAGGTGCGGGTGTCGCTCGTCGGCATCGAGGACGATGCGCAGGTGCTGTTCACACTCCCTGCCGAAACGGCTGAGGAACTGTCGGCTGGTCAATTGAGCCAGCAGACCCGCAAGAATTTCAAGAACGACGACAGACTGCGCGCGAATCCGACCGTGGAAACGCTCACCGAGGGCGAATCGTGGTTGATTTCAGACGCTCCCAATGACGACGGCGAGATCGAGCCCCGCTTTATCTGCCGGCGGAAGGCGGACGGCATCGAGGTGGCCCGCGCAGCGGGCGAACACTTGATTGACGACCAGGTCACCGGCGAGAAGCGGATCGCTCCGCCGCGCGTGCCGTTCGGCGAAGAGTGGGTCCCCGAAACGGGAACGCGTCGCGAGAAGCTGGCCGCCTGGGTCACTCACCCGGAAAACAGACGGTTCGAGCGAGCCATCGCCAACCGCGTCTGGGCGCTGATGTTCGGCAAGCCGTATTACCCGTTTGCGCCGGTCGACGACCTGCCGGATCCGGACGACGAGCAGGCCGACGTTCACACCGCAGTGCTCGATGTGTTGGGGGCCGACTTCCGGGCCCACGGCTGCGACCTGCGGCGGCTGGTGCAGGTCATCGCCGCGTCGGACGCGTTCCGGATGGAGTCGATCCACCCGGTGCAACTCAAGCTCGAAGAAAGCGGGGAGTTGGCCGAAGAAGAATACCGCGATCTTTCCCGGACCGTCGAACTGATCGAAGAACGGTGGGCCGTCTTCCCGCTCGTCCGGCTGCGGCCCGAGCAGGTCATCGGGTCGATGTTGCAGGCCAACCACGTGACGACGATCGACCGCAACTCCCACCTCTTCGTCCGGGCGCAGAGGTTCTTTCAGGAGCAGAACTTCATCAACGTCTTCGGCGACCCGGGAGAAGAAGAGCTTGAGGACCGGACCGGAACCATTCCCCAGGCCTTGCTCCGCATGAACGGCGAGTTCTCACAGTCGCTGACCGACCCGAATCCATTCCGCGCGGTCGGCCGCATCTCGGGCATGGCGCCGACCCCCGAGAAGAAACTGGAAGTCAGTTACCTCGTCTGCCTGACGCGGCGTCCGACCCCGGAAGAGATCAACTACTTCCTGCCGCAATTCGAGAACAGCGACCAACCGGACGGCGTGATGCAGGATCTGTTCTGGACGCTGTTCAACTCGCCGGAGTTTTCGTGGAATCACTGAGAACGAGTTGTCAGTCATCGGTTGTCGGTTGGCAGTCATTCAGTCAACCGTCGGCGAGCAGCGCGGCGTCAGCCCGCTGATCGAATCGAAATTCGCTTCATCGAGGTCAAAGTCATGTCCGTCACCTCTCGGCTCTCCGTTCTCACCACTCCAGTTTCCCGTCGCGACGCGCTGCGCGTGACGGCCGGGCTCGGGGTCTCGTTTCTTGTGCCCGCCATGGATCTGAGGGCGGCCGATCGCCGCGGCTCGGAACGGCCGAAGTCGATCATCACCCTCTGGATGCAGGGAGGCCCCAGCCAGTTGGAGACCTGGGATCCGCATCCCGGCGGCATGCACGGCGGCCGTTTCCCTGCCATCGACACCACGTTTCCGGGTGTCCAGGTCTGTAGCCTGTTCCCCCGCACGGCCGAGCAATTGCACCATATGTCCGTCATCCGCTCCCTCGTCTCCAAGGAAGGGGACCACGAGCGGGGAACCTATTTTGTGCAGACCGGCTACCGGCCCGATCCGACGGTTGTGCATCCTTCCCTGGGGGCCATCATCGCCCGGTCGCTTCCCGACAAAGACGTCGAAATTCCACAGCACGTCTCCCTGGCGAGCGGCAACGGGTTCGTCGCTCCCCGCGGCGGATATCTCGGCGACCAGTACGACGCCTTCCGCGTGTTCGACCCCGGGAACAACCTGCAGAACCTGGAGTCCGCAGTCGATGACGACCGGCAGGATCGCCGGCTCTCCAACCTCGACGTCGTCAGCCGGGCCTTCCGCCGCGGACGTCGGGTCAGCGTTGAAAATACGCTGCATCAACACGTCGTCGAGCGGGCCTTGAAGATGATGTCGTCCGAGCAGCTCGCGGCGTTCAAGATCGATGATGAGCCCGAAGAGGTTGTCGAGCGTTACGGCGACTCCCGCTTCGGCCGCGGCTGCCTCGTCGCACGGCGGCTGGTGGAAACCGGCGTTCGCTCGATTCAGGTCGTCCTGCAGGGATTCGACACGCACGCCGACAACTTCGGCGGCCACGAAATCCAGGCCGAACAGCTTGACCCCGCATTCGCCTCGCTGATCCGGGATCTGGCCGAGCGGGATCTGCTCGAATCGACCGTCGTGCTCTGCATCGGCGAGTTCGGGCGCACGCCGCGGATCAACGTGGCCGACGGCCGCGACCACTGGCCGACCGGGTTCTCCTGCGTCATCGGCGGCGGCGGGATCAAGTCGGGCGTGCTGATCGGCGAGACCGGTGAACCCGACGATCAGGCTGAGGGCCGGAACATTCGCCCGTCCGATCCGATCGAAGTCCCCGACCTGTACGCCACGATCCTGCACGCGATGGGCGTCGACTATGAAGAAGAACTCATCACCCCCATCGGCCGGCCGCTCACGCTGACGCAAGGCTCACCGATCGACCGGTTGCTGCAAACCTGACGAGCTGTCGGCCGGACCAAGCGCCGCACCAGTCCGGCAGAGTCCGCATCGACCGGACGCGCATTGCCTTCCATGCCGGAGCGGCGTCGCGGCGCTCCTTGATCCGGCCTACTCGGCTTGATGCCATCCTGAAGAGCACGTTACGATCTCCCGCGATGGCTGACCCGCGACCGAACGACGAACACGGCGTCTCCCACGACCGTGCGGACGAATCGCTGGAGGCGAAGGTCCGCTGGTTCCAGTCGCTGACGGTCCAGGAACGCATGGACCTGCTGTGCGAGATGACCGACCTCGCCCTCGCCGCCAACCCCGACCTGCCGGACCAGAAACATGCTGAACCGGTGCCGGGACGTATTTGCGTCCTTGAACTCCCACGGGGTTAGGTACGTCGTCATCGGTGGCATTGCGTCGGTCATTCACGGCGTCCCGCGCGCGACATTCGATCTCGATATTCTGATCGAGTCGAACCGGGAAAACGCTCAGCGACTGCTCGATGCGCTGGTGGCGTTGCGTTTTGGAACGGCGACGATGGCGACCGCCGAGACGTTGCTTGCCAATGAAATCACGATTTTCAAAGACCGGCTGCGCATCGACGTGCTGACCTCCGCACCGGGGTTACGCTTCGAAACGGCCTGGAAAAACCGGGAAGTCCATACGCACCGAGGCCAGGACTTCCCGGTCGTCACGATCCGCGATCTGATTCGGTCGAAAAGAGCAACTGGACGAGTACGGGACCTCCAGGACGTTGAGGCGCTGCTGAGTCGCAAGTCACAAGAGTGATGTGAGGTCGTACGGCTTTCGATCAGCAGGATCGCATCATAGAATCGGGTCGCCATGTCCGACGACGCAACCAGCCTGGATCCTGCGCTCGAAACGATCGCCGTCGTCGGCGTCGGTCTGATCGGCGGCTCGATCGCGGCGGCTGTCAAAGAGCGGCGGATGGCAGAGCGCGTGATTGGTATTGGCCGCGACGCCCAGCGCCTCGAAGCGGCGTGCGATGCCGGGCTATTGGACAGATATGACACAAAGCCCCGAGCGGCGGCCGAGGCCGACCTGGCGATCGTCTGTACGCCGGTGGACCGCATTGTCGACGATGTCTCGGCCGTCGCAGCGCATCTCCGGCCCGGCGGTCTGGTGACCGACGCCGGGAGCGTCAAGACGGTCATTTGCCGGGCCGTCTCACGGTTGGAGTTGCCCGCAGGAGTGACGTTTATCGGCGCGCATCCGCTCGCCGGGTCGGAGAAAGCGGGCTGGGAGCACGCCGATGCCGGTCTGTTCGAGGGCCGCATTTGCGTGGTCGCGCCGACCGAGGACGCGCCGGTCGCCGACTGCACTCGCGTCGAGACGTTCTGGCTCAACCTCGGCATGCGGGTGGTCCGCATGTCGCCCGAATCCCACGACCGGGCGCTGGGGTTCACCAGTCACCTGCCGCACGTCGTCGCCGCGGCGCTCGCCTCCCTGCTGACCGACGACGTGCAGCATCTCGCGTCGACCGGGTTCCGCGACACGACGCGCGTGGCGGGCGGCGACGCGCGGCTCTGGACGGCGATCTTTCTGAACAACCCCGAGCCGCTCACGGAAGACATCGACCGCTTCATCGAGCGGCTCATCGAGTTGCGAACGGCGATCGACGAAGGGGACGAAGAACGCCTGCGCGAACTCCTGACGCGGGCCAGTACGCAACGCCGCCGACTCGATTGACCGGCCGCGTACGCGCCGCCGCAAGGGTGAGCAACGGGATTCGAACCCGCGACCTCCAGGACCACAACCTGGCGCTCTAACCGACTGAGCTATGCCCACCATCCATTGCCGGAATGGCGAGTCGATGAATCATGATTCGCCCCCGACTTCGCGCAGGATATCCGACAGTTTGCCGCAGGACAAGCAGTCGTTTGGCGCAGAGCTGGAAGTTTCGCCGTCGTCGCAGTGCCGTCCGGGTTTCCGGCAGCAAACGCCAGGAAGCGCGTCAGTTGAGCACGTTTTTCCTCTCGATGAGACGCTTTGAGACGTGACTGCCCTGTCGCCGGCGTCACGACTTCGCTGCAGCGCCTGCCCCCTGCTTGAGTTCAACCATCAGCACTTCCAGGGGAGTCTCGCCGATATTTTTCGGCTGATGATCGCCCGCCGGATGCCAGTGAAACTCGCCGGCCTTCACCACCGCTTCCCGCTGGCGGCCGTCGGGAAAGGAGAACCTCACTTTTCCATCGCTCAAGACGACGGCGATGCTCTCCGGATGATAATGCATGACTGATTCTTCGCCGGGAGCGTACCGAATCCGGAGCACTCTCAATTGCTCATTCTCGAACTCAACGGCATAGTGCGCGGGGTCGACTTGAATCGGATCGCCGGACATTGTGACTCCCTCCTGATGTTGATTCCGAGTTTATGTGCAAAAGACAACCAAGAGCCTGGTTTGCGCGCCGCTTCTTACGCGGCGATCTGGTCGGCCGCAGCCTGCCCTGTCGGCAGTCGGAGCCGAAACGTCGAACCGCGGCCCGGACCATCGCTTTCCGCCTCCAGCACGCCGTCGTGATCCCGGACAATTCGCTGGCTGATGGAGAGACCCAACCCGGTCCCTTTCCCGACTTCGCGAGTCGTGAAGAACGGCTCGAACAGGTGGGCGATCACGTCAGGCGTCATCCCACTGCCGTCATCGGTGAACGCAAGCACCACTTCATCCGGGTGCTCCTCGATGGTGATTTCCAGATGTCCTCCTTCGGACGTCGATTCGAGCGCATTCGCCACCAGGTTCAGCACGACCTGCTTGATCTCCGGTCCGTTGACCCACGCGTAGCTGGGAGACTCGCGCTGGACGTCGATCGTCCGATCCCGGAATCGGCCCAGATGACGCGTCATTGAGACGACTTCTCTCACGATCGCGGTGACGTCGTACAGATTTCGCTCGCCGGCCTGGCCGCGTGCGAAGTCGAGCAGCTTCTCGGTAATCTGCCGGCAACGCTGCGCTTCGTTCTGGATCATCTGCAGGTACTCGCGGACCTCCTCGGCGTCCTCACCTTCCGCATTGGGGAGCCAGTCCTGCACCCGGTACTCCAGCGACTCAGCCGCCATCGCGATGGCCGAGAGCGGGTTGTTGATCTCGTGCGCCACGCCGGCTGAGAGGAACCCCAACCCTGCCAGTCGTTCCGAGCGAATCAGTTGTTTAACCCGCTCCTTGACCTGGCGGTCGAGATCGTTGCGAATCGACTGAAACCGCTGCGTCATCCGGTTGAAATCGGCAGCCAGTTCGGCCATCTCGTCGTCCGTCCGCACCCGCAAGCGGTAATCGAAGTCGCCGTCCGCCACGCGCCGCGCTCCCTGGTGCAGTTCGCGCACCGGCCGGATGATCCACCGCTGGGCGCAACGCACCAGATTCAACAGCAAGACCAGCGTCGCGATTCCGGCCACCCACACCACGGCGAGATGCCAGCGGTAATTCGTGCGGGCCTGATCGAGCCGATCGAGCAGTTCGCGGGAGGGGTCGGGCAATTCCTCAGCCGAATCCAGCATCTCGGCGGTGAGGCTGATGATGTATTCCGGTTGCTTCGCCCGACGATCCAGGTCTCCCAGGGCGGGCGCCGCTTCCTCGATCAAACGCAGCTTGTCGTCGAGATCCTTGAACAGGGCACCGTGGACCAGCTCTTCCTGGGCAAGGTAGTTGGCCGAATGCGGCATCCGCTGCATCCGCCGCTGAAACTCCCGAATGCGGGCCCGCGATTCCTCGACCGCCGTCTCCAGCCGCACCCGCTGATGATCGGCGAATCGCTGCCGGTCCTTCTCGGCAGCGTCGGCGGGAAACTCCAATGCGAGCGGCTTGATCAGCAATCCGATGGCTGCGATCAATTCGCTGCTGCGAGGCGCTTCCTGCAGCCCCAGTTCCAGGTCCTTCACCATCCCGCGATAAGAATAGACGCCGGAAATGCTGCTCACCGCCAATGCTGCCAGCATAAGCAGCACGAAGCACAGTCCGGCCACCATCTTGCGGCGGATCGAATGCTTGCGGCGCAACGAAAGCCTCCACGCTCGAACGGTTTCTCGACAGGCGACCGGGCGGGAAGTCTACCGCTGACCTCGCGACGCAAGCAAGATGAACATTCCTGTGACCGTCCATCAGCGTCGAGCGGCGAATGTGCTGTGAAAGTCTGCCGGACCTGACGTATCTTCCATAGCAGTCCCATATTTTGCCTGTTCAACGGTTGTTTTGGTCGTTGACAGACGCATACCCCAGTGATAGCGTACCAGTGGTTTCAATCACTTCCCATTTTCTCATATCTCGATTGGAATCAGTCGCCCCTCGATCGGGGCAAACGATTCGGCTCCCAGGTGTTGTGCATTGTCGTCGTGATTCTTGTTCCGCAGTCGACTTGTTGCAGGATTGAGCCCCGCGCCGTTCAGCGCGCAGGCTCACGTTCGAATCACCGGCACCCGTTAGTCGTGGAGTTGAAACGGCATGATTGAAGCCGCGTTGAAGGTCATTTCGGAACAGAAGCAGGGCACGATCATCCCTCTCCCGGTCGGCCGCTTTCTCATCGGCCGCGAGGAAGACTGCCATCTCCGGCCGAACAGTGAACTCGTGAGCCGGCATCATTGCGTCTTCACGAACGATGAATTCACCCTCCGCGTGCGAGACCTCGGCAGCACCAACGGCACGAGAGTGAACGGCGAGACGATCCGGGGAGGCGTCGAACTCAAATCCGGGGACGAGGTGGTCGTCGGGATTCTGAAGTTCCAGGTGCTGCTGGGCGACGACGTGGCCGCCGGAACAGCCGCCATCGACAGCAGCGACGATTCCGCCTCCGACGATCACGCAGCGGATGACGGGTCGAGCGTCGTCAACGGCGAAACCTCCACGGCCGTTGCGGCCGACGAAACGCATACGGAGATTCCCGCCTCGGCGCCGGCCGTCGCCACCCCCGGTCAACCTGCTCCCGCGCCGCAGGTCGGCGTGGGGGATACGGCTTATTTTCCGGCGCCCATGGCAGGCTACCCGCCCGGATATCCGCCGCAGCCGCAGTACCCGTACGCCGGTTATCCACCGCAGTATCCCGGCTATCCCGGATACTACCCCCAGGCCGCGCCCTATCCGCAACAGGGGTATCCACAGCAACAAGGGTATCCTCAGCAGGGCTATCCCCAACAGCAATCGGCTCCTTCGCCCGAAACGCAGTCTGCGGCTGAACCAGTGGAGTCAGATTCCTCCGCAGACGTGAGGCTGCCCGATCCGTCGACAACCGGAGCGAAACCGCCTGAGCCGCCCGCCCCGAGTGCCGAAGGCGACGCAAAGCCCAACGCCGAAAAGAATGTTCCGGATCTCGCCGGCAACATCATTCAGAAGTATCTGCAGCGACGCCCGCCGAGCGACTCGTAGCGGCCTGTCGCAATCGAGACGCGGTCGATGCCGGGCTGCCTGCGCAATCCCCGTTTGCAGTGTGACTCATTCGCACTGCCGCCCGGCTGTTCTGTCTCGCAATCGACGCTTGTGTCCCGCTGGACACGCCCATTGACCGCTTTCCGGTCAAGAAATAAACTTCGGGCGCACGGATGTTTACGTCGACGAGGCGCTTGCAGCCGCGTGCGGGACGCTGCACTTCGCGGCCCACGCCAAGATCGAGAGCGGCTCGCCGAATAACCAGGGATATCGCCCGCGAAACGGCTTTGTTTCGTCGCGGAGTGTGACACCGAGTCTGAACGGAACGCGAGTTTCATGGAATTCTTCGATCGTATCGGCGATTTCTTCGTTGCGGTCACCGCCGCCGTGGAAGGGCTGATCCGCAGAATCTTCGGTTCCTCCAACGAGCGAGAGATCCGCCGGATTGGCTTCGCCCGTGACAAGAGCGGGACGGACGCAACCGTTCCCGGCAGCACGTTGGACCGCATCAACCAGCTTGAGCCGGAGTTCGAGAAGCTCTCGGAAGGCGAACTCAAGCAGACCGCAGAGAAAATGCGGGCAAAGCTTGCCGACGGAAAAACGCTCGACCAACTGCTGCCCGAAATGTTCGCCGCCGTGCGCGAGTCGGGCAAACGCTATCTCAAAATGCGGCACTACGACGTCCAGATGGTCGGCGGATATGTGCTGCACACCGGCCGCATCGCCGAAATGGTCACCGGTGAGGGAAAGACGCTCGTCTCCACGCTGCCGGCCGCGCTCAATGCGCTGGCCGGGCACGTCCACATCGTCACCGTCAACGACTACCTCGCCAAGCGCGACATGGAATGGATGGGCCCCACCCACCTCGGCCTGGGACTCACGGTCGGCGCCATTCAGTCCGAAATGCGGCCCCACGAGAGGCAGAAAGAGTACGGCTGCGACATCACCTACGGAACCAACAACGAATTCGGCTTCGACTACCTTCGCGACAACATGAAGCCGACACGCGAACTGCAGGTGCAGGGACCGCTCGACTTCGCCATCGTCGACGAAATCGACAACATCCTCATCGACGAAGCCCGCACCCCGCTGATTATTTCGGGCCCCGCCCACGACGACGTCACCAAGTACCCGAAAGCCGACAGGATCGCCCGTCAACTCAAGCGCGACGTCGATTTTGAAATCAAGGAGAAGGAGCACACCTGCCACCTGACCGATGAAGGCGTCCGCCACGCGGAGGAACTGGCAGGCGTCGAAAGTTTCTATACCGCCGGCAACATGGAATGGCCGCATCTGATCGACAACGCGCTCAAGGCCCACCACCTCTACAAGCGCGACGTCAATTACGTCGTCGAGATGCACGAAGGCCGGATGTCGGTAATTATCGTCGACGAGCACACCGGCCGCAAAATGTACGGCCGCCAGTGGAGTGACGGGCTGCATCAGGCCGTCGAGTCGAAAGAAAACGTCGAAGTCAAGAAGGTCAATCAGACCCTCGCAACCATCACGCTGCAGAACTACTTCAAGCTGTACACCAAATTGTGCGGGATGACCGGAACGGCCATGACCGAGGCCGGCGAGTTTTACAAGATCTACGGGCTCGACGTCGTGGCCATCCCGACCAACCGTCCGATGCAGCGGATCAACTACCCCGACGTGATCTATCGCACCGAGAGGGAAAAGTGGAACGCCGTTCTGGACGAGATTCGCGAAGTGCACGAGACGGGACGGCCGATCCTGGTCGGAACGGTCTCCATCGAAAAGAGCGAAAAGCTTTCCGGCATGCTCGGCAAGTACGGGATCAAGCACGCCGTGCTCAACGCCAAGTATCACGAACGCGAGGCCGAGTTCGTCGCCCAGGCCGGCCGCCTGGGCGCCGTGACGATCGCCACCAACATGGCCGGTCGTGGAACCGACATCATTCTCGGCGGCAACCCCGAACACATGGCCTGGGACGTGCTGAAGGAGAAATACGAGTCGCGGCTCGACGTTCCGAAATCAGAGTGGGACGCCACGTCCGATGCCATCGCGGAGCGCGAGGGCATGAAGACCGAAGGCCGCCGTGTGGCCGAACTCGGCGGCCTGCACGTTGTCGGAACCGAACGTCACGACGCCCGCCGCATCGACTTGCAGTTGCGCGGCCGCGCCGGCCGCCAGGGGGATCCCGGCTCCAGCCGCTTCTTCCTCTCGCTCGAAGACGACTTGATGCGAATCTTCGCGGGCGAGCGCGTCCGCTGGATTCTCACGAAACTCGGCATGGAGGAAGGCGAAGCGATCGAAAGCGCCATGGTCACGCGGCAGATCGAGAAGGCCCAGAAGAAGGTCGAAGAACGGCACTTCGAAGCCCGCAAGAACCTGCTCGAATACGACGAGGTCATGGACCATCAGCGCAAGGAAGTCTACAAGTACCGCCAGAAGATTCTCGACGGGGCGAACTGCCGCGACCTCGTGCTCGAAATGATCGATCAGCAGATCGAAAAATGGACCTCGCATTTCCTCTCCGATCGCTATCGCTGGGAGACGTGCAGCAACTGGGCCGGCCAGGAACTGGGGGTCGTGGTCGACTGGCACGATCTCCGCGATATGGACAAGGACCAGATGGTCGTTTACCTCACCGATGAGGCGGAACGGCAGTCCGAGGACGTGATCCAGGAGCAGTTGGACGAATGCGTCCCCGAGGACGCCGGGCCCCGCGAGCAGAACTGGCAGACACTTTCCAGTTGGGCCAACCGCCACTTCGGACTGAACACGAACGACCGCGAACTCAAGAAACTGGCCGGCGTCGACTCCGAGGGGCACTTCGATCGCGACGAACTGGCCCGATACCTGACCGAACGCTCTCGCGAAGCGATCGGCCGCACCGACTTCTCGATGCTCGACACGCTGCTTGCGGACGATTTCAATCGCCGCACCGTCTGCGGCTGGCTCCGCCAGCAGTTCGGCATCGAAATGACCCCCGAAGAACTGGCCGGCTACGAAGACATCTCGGAGCCGATCGAACTCGTTCGCCGGCGGGCCCGCGACGCTTATCGCGGCAAGGAAATCCACTTCCCGGTCTCCGTCGGAATGACGCGGTTCCTGGGCGGTCGCCAGCCCGATCGCAGCGGGTTGCTCAACTGGGCCAATCACCGCTTCGGCACGCAGCTTTCCGAAAAGGACTTCAAGGAAAAAGAACGGACGCAAATTGAGCAGCTTCTGCTCGAACGCAGCCGCGCTTACTACCCCAGCGACGACGTACTGCACGAGGTCGAAGAGTGCATCGACCGCGCCACGCAGAATGGCAACGGCCACGCCGAAAACGGCCACGGACCGGAACCGGCCAATGGATCGGTAGGCGAGGTCGTCGAATTGGCCAATCGCGTTTGCGGAACCGAACTGACGCAGGATCAGTTCGAATCCCTGGAACACGACGCCGTTCGTCAGACCGTCCTGCAGACCTTCGACCAGAGGTTTCGCCCCGAACTCGGCCGCGCAGAACGCGCCCTGCTCCTCGAAGTGCTCGACCACGCCTGGAAAGAGCACCTGTACTACATGGACCATCTGCGACAGGGGATCGGGCTGGTCGGCTACGCCCAGAAAGACCCCAAGGTCGAGTACAAGCGCGAAGGCATGAAGGCCTTCGATGCCATGTGGGACCGCATCGGCGATCAGGTGACGTCAGCGATATTCCGCCTCGAAAAAGAGAGCCCGCAGTTCGTCGGGTCGCTGTGGGAGATCAGCGCCGCCACCCACCAGCAGGCCGCCTCGGCGGCGGAAGAATTCCAGGAGACGGGAGGCCGGCAGGAAGCCTCCGGCCGCGAACCGGGACAGGAAGTCAAAGTCGTCGAACCGATCCGTAACCGGCAGCAGAAGGTCAATCGCAACGATCCCTGTCCCTGCGGCAGCGGCAAGAAGTACAAACGCTGCTGCGGCGCTGCGGGCTGACTGCTGTCGCCGTAGCAGTCGCTGTCGACCGGAGAGCCGGCCAGGTGCGCAGGCATCGTCGATGCTGGAACGCCTTGCTGGACACCCGGTTTGCCTCAGTCCTGTTGCCTCATTCTGCGGGAGAGGGGTCGCCCTGAACGTTCACGTCTTCACACCGCTGCAGCACCACCCGCTGCGATGCGTCAGCCGTTGCGATCCGGTTGTGGGCAATCGTCCCACCGTCGACCCCGTTTAGAAACACGCCTCGGCCGGTGACTCGGACCAGATTATCGGCGATCAGCACATCGCGGCTCGGGTTGGGATCATACCTTGACGAACCCCACACGTAGATTCCGGTCGCCTCCGGGTTGGGCGAAAGGACAACGTTGTCTTTCAGAACCAGGCCGTCGGTGAATCCGAGTTGGATGACCGCCGCCGCGGCGTCCGGGCCGCGCACAAGGTTTCCGGAGACGATCGCGTTGCTGTTGCCGTTCCCGACGAGCCGGCCCGAAATCGTATTGTCGCGAATGATAATCCCGTCGACGCCGCCGGCCAGAATCGAGTGGCGGCAGCGATTGTCGGTGATGATGACGTCCTGCACGCCGTCAGCATGCTCCACGTGGATCGTCGAACCGCCCGGGCGCACTTCACCGGCCAGGTCCTGACATTCGGTCACGAGATAGCCGCGCGACTCCGGATCACCGGCCATCTGGATTCCCTGCCGGACGAAGTTCCGCAACGTCACGCCGCGAATCGTGATCTGCCTGCAACCGACCGAAAGGCCGATGCAGTCGCCGCTGAAGTTCTCAACGAGACAGTTCTCAACCAGAATGTTCTCGATGACGCCGTCTTTCCGGTGCAGGAAGATCCCGTGGTTTTGCTCCGGAGTCTCGCCCGGCTCGTACGACTGATAGGTGTTCGATCCGTCGAGGTGCAAATCGCGGATCACCACATCCCGGCAATCCCGCCGGCTTGCTCCCAGCATCCGCCAGAAATTCGTATCGTTGACGCGCTCGGAAAACTTCAGCGTCGATGCGGCCCCTTCGCCTCGAATGAGCGTCCGCGACGGGAGTTCCAGGATCGGACTCTCCGATGCCTGCCGGGAAACGAGGTACGTCCCCGCCGGAATGACGACGACCCCGCCGCCGGCTTCGTGACAGGCTTCAAAGCACTCTCGAATCGCCAGCGTATCGTCCGATTCATCGTCGGCCGTCGCTCCGTAATCCAGAATGTTGAATTCACGTGATTCCGCGTTCAACGACAACAGGCAGAAAATACAGCACGCCGACAAGACTCTGATAGCGCTTTGCAAATCAGTATTGACGATCTGTCTCGCGGATTCTCGTCCTCGACAGTCCAAACACCGCTCGACGCGGACACATGGTAGAGCAATTTGCTCTAAGCACGGCATATCACACCTTTTATCGAAAAATGACGGTAATCTCGTCCGCATGGGCGATAGCGTCACAATGCAGCCGCCTTGCGACCTACGAATCGGTAGCAGCCGTCGCACACGCGAACTCCAGCCGTGTGCAGACCTTCCCGCCCACGGACGTCTTCCCTTTCAGATAGAACGCGTTCGCCAGTCGCTCAGTCAGTTCGACTTCGATGTCGAGCGTCTCGCCGGGGCGGACCAGTCGCCGGAACTGCACATTGTTCAGCCGTGTGACGACCGGTACGTGATCGCTGCCGACCGGTTCGATGCGCGAGATCAGCACGGCCGCCGCCTGAAACGCGGCTTCGCACTGCAGCACGCCCGGCAGCACCGGGAAGCCCGGGAAATGCCCGCTGAAGACGTCCAGTTCCGGATCGAGACATTTTCGGGCGTGAAGCCGCCGCTCATCGATTTCAACAACTTCATCGAGCCAGAGAAACGGGCTGCGATGAGGAATGCAGGCTTCAATCTCAGCGCGGGTCACAGTTCATTCTCCAAATCAAGGGCGAGCGCGCGGAGCGTCAGGCGTCTCGGCTCGCACGGCTCGCTCGTTGTGCAGTATTCTCTCCAGGTCTGCCGATTTCGAGTTTACAGGTTGAGCGGTTCCTGCGGGAGCACGAATCCCGCAGGGTTTCGCGCGGTTTCGTGCTGAGTTTCAAGCCGGGCTTCACAAGTTCAAGACGGACAGACCCGGAGTCGTCGGATGCAACATGGAGAGGCGCCTCCCGTCGTGTTGATTCTCGGCGCCGGCGTCAACGGAGCTTGCGTCGCAAGAGAGCTGGCCATTAACGGCGTCGGCGTCGTCATCGTCGACCGGCATGACATCGCAACCGGCGCCACCGCCAAATCGTCCAGGCTTATCCACGGCGGTTTGCGGTATCTGGAGTACGGCGACGTTGGACTTGTCCGTGAATCGCTCAACGAGCGAGCCCGCCTGCTCCGGCTCGCCCCCCAGTATGTCCGACCGCTGCGGCTGCACATCCCAGTCGCCAGGCGGACCGGAGGCCTGATCCAGGCGGCGTTCCGGTTCTTCAAGCTGAACCGCATCGCCGCCAGTTTTCCGTTCAAGGCCGGCCGGGGACTGTGGGCCGTCCGCATCGGCCTGTGGATTTACGACTACCTGGCTGACAGTGACGCAGACGTACGCTACCGCGTCCATAGGGTCGGCGAAGCGGGGCTGCCCGCCGTCAACTCGAACCAGTACCGCTGGCTGTGCAGCTATTCCGACGCTCAGATTCTCTCTCCTGAGCGCTTCGTGCTGTCGCTGCTCGATGACGCCCGACGCGCCGCTCGCAAGCGAGGCGTCCGCTTCGATGTTCGAACCTACCACACCGCAGCGATCCGGAGCGGGCAGGTTTGGATTTCCCCGGTGGAAGGCGATGGCGAAGACGAAACGCTTTACCCAGCGACGATCGTCAACGCCACCGGCGCCGGCGGCGACAGAACGCTTCAGTCGCTGGGCGTCGATGCGGAGCGGCTGTTCGGCGGCACCAAGGGCAGCCATCTCTTCACCAGTCATCCCGGACTCCGGAAGGCGCTCGGCGACGACGGAGTCTACGCCGAAACCGCCGATGGCCGGCTGGTCTTCGTCCTACCCTGCGGAGAATCCGTCATGATTGGAACGACCGATGTCCGCGTGGAAATCGATCCATTGGAGGTGACCGCGTCGGACCAGGAGATCGCCTACCTGCTGCAGATGGTCGACGCCGTCTTTCCCGGCGTCGGAGTCGGACCGCACGACGTTACTGCGCACTACTGCGGAGTCCGGCCGCTGCCGTATGTCAGCACCGGCAAGACCGGTGCGATTCCGCGCGGCCATGCGATCGTCCACGGGAGCGCCGCTTCCATTCCGATCGACACGCTCGTAGGCGGCAAGCTCACGACGTGCAGGCAGTTCGGCGAGGTCGCAGCCGACCAGATCCTCACGCGACTGGGAGTCCCGCGCACTGCAACCACGCGGGACCGCGTCATCCCCGGCGGCGAAGACTATCCCGCAAACGATGGACAACTCGCCGCCCGCCTCCAGTCCGCAGCCGATCGTGCAGGGTGGTCGATCCATCAGGCTGCAGCCGTGTGGGACTTGATCGGAAGCCGTCTCGACCCGTTGGCCGAGGAATTCGCCTGCGGTTCCGGCGAAACCATTACGGGAACAACCATCCCCCAATCGTTCGTGGACTGGTCGATTCGGAACGAAGCTCCCAAACACCTTGAGGATCTCATTGAACGCCGCCTGATGCTCGCCTGGAGCCGCGATTTGTCCCTGGAAACGCTCCGCGATGTTGCCGCCCGCATGGTCGCGGCCGGCCGCCTTCCGGAGTCACAACTCGCAGCCGAGATCGACCGGTCCCGCCGCCGGCTGGAACATTTCTACGGGCGGCGATTCGGTGACTGAAATCTTCCGTTCGGCCCTTCCCCTCTTCGCGGCTTTGCGTCAACAATTGCAATGCGTGGGATGCGCCCCTGCGCACGACCGACTCCGATTCGATCTTGCGGAGATTTGCCGAAATTGCGTATTTTTCCCCGCTCATTGCGCAATCCCGGCAGGCCCGGTCTTCATGGAGGAATTCCGATGCGGTGTCCCAAGTGTCAGGTCGACGTGGCGACCGAGGTCTCCGCGGACGGCCAGTCCCTCAAATGCACGACCTGCGGCAGCGAAGTCAAGAAGGTCATCGCGCCCTCGTTGCACCCCGATATGGCCAAGGCCCGCAATCTCGTCGAACGACTCTCGAGGGACAGTGCACAACCGCAGGATGCCGAGCCGAGCCCGAATGATCCCGAGCCGCAGAGCACCGACGCCAATGCCGCCGAACCGGCCAGGATGTCGTATCGCATCGATCGCCCCCATTCGACCGACGAACTCGCGGGGCGCACGCAGCGGCCCGCTAGGAAGCATGAGCAGCCGGCAAAGGCCGCAGAGCAATCGACGCGGCGAGACCACGCAGCGCACGCCTCGCTCCCTGCGCCGCACTTCGACGTCTCAACCATCGCGATGAAGAAACATCCCGGACGCGGAGAGTCGATGTGGGGCCAACTCCTCGCCTATCTGGGAGTCGGCGTGCTGACGGTCGGAACCGCCGTCATCCTGTGGGGATACTTCGGCGGACCGGCCGAGTATGCACCCACCGGTTGGCTTGTCACCACCGCGGGACAGATGCTGCTGTTGCTCGGCGTCATCACGCTCGTGTCCGGCGGCTTGCAACAGACCAAACATGAGGTCGGCACGCGCGTCGAATTTCTGAACGGCCGCATGCACCGCATCGAGCAGACCGCCGAGAAACTCCTCCAGGGCCCGCACTTCGGACGCGCCGCCGGTCAAAACAAGACGACCACCGCCGACGCGGCAAGTCGGCGCGCCGCGGACGAAAAGTGACAGACGCCCGTGACCGCCGCGCAAGCGAAGCAGGCCGGTCCGTTTCGCTTATAGCGGCTCAGGAATCTCTCGAGGCGACCGCCGACTGCGCCGCGGCGAGCCGGGCAATCGGAATCCGCCGCGGGCTGCAACTGACGTAGTCGAGTTCCGCTTCATCGCAGAAGTAGACCGACTTCGGGTCGCCGCCGTGCTCGCCGCAGATTCCGATCTTCAGATCCTTGCGGGTGGCGCGACCCTTTTCGACCCCGATCTTCATCAGGGTTCCAACGCCGGTCTGATCGATCGACTGGAACGGATCGCCCGGAACGATGTCGTGTTCCATGTAGTAGCCGATGAACCCCTTGTAGTCGTCCCGGCTCATGCCGAGCGTCGTCTGGGTCAGATCGTTCGTGCCGAAGCTGAAGAACTCGGCTTCCTCGGCGATCTCATCGGCGGTCAACGCAGCGCGAGGGATTTCAATCATCGTCCCGACCGTGTAGTGAATTCCGACGCCCTGCTCCTCGATCACCGCGTCGGCTGCCTGACGGACAATGGCGGCCTGGTTCTGGAACTCGGTCTTGTAACCGGCCAGCGGAATCATGATCTCCGGCTTCACCTCGATGCCCTCCTTCCGGACGGCGCAGGCAGCCTCCATGATGGCTCGCGCCTGCATCGCGGTGATCTCGGGATACACGATCCCCAACCGGCATCCCCGGTGACCCAGCATCGGATTGACCTCCGCCAACTCTTCGACGCGCCGCTTGACGTCATCCAGTGAGACGTTGAACTGTGTCGCGAGCTTCTCGGCCAGTCCCGGCTCCTCCTCGAGATGATGCACCGACAGGAACTCGTGCAGCGGCGGATCGAGCAGCCGGATCGTCACCGGACGTTCTCCCATGGTACGGAACAAATGCGTGAAATCGTCCCGCTGGAACGGCAGCAGCTTGGCAAGAGCCGCCGCCCGATCGTCCTGCTTCGTCGCAAAGATCATTTCCCGGATTTCGTCCAGATGATCGAAGAACATGTGCTCCGTGCGGCAGAGACCGACCCCTTCCGCCCCCAGCGCGACGGCCGCCTCCGCGTCGTGCGCCTCGGCGTTGGCCCGCACCTTGAGTCGGCGGTGATCGTCGGCCCACTGCATGAGCTGCGCATAACGGCCGTACGTCTCCGAATCTTCGGGCTCGCGCTTGCCCATCAACACGTCCATCACCTCCGACGGCGACGTCTCGATCTTGCCTGCGAAGACTTCTCCGCTGAAGCCGTCGATCGAAATCCAGTCGCCGTCCTTGAGCACCGTGTCGTCGACTGTCACCGTTCCCGCTTCATAGTTGATGTTCAACTCCTTGCATCCGCAGACGCAGGTCTTGCCCATCTGCCGGCTGACCAGTGCGGCGTGCGAGGAAGCCCCGCCGAACGCGGTCAGAATCCCCTTGGCGACCTTCATGCCCCGCAGGTCCTCGGGACTCGTCTCCTTGCGGACGAGCACCAGTTGGAGATCATTGTCCGCGTTCCAGCGTTCCTCGGCGTCGGACGCGTGGAAGACGATCTGACCGGTCGCCGCTCCGGGACCGGCGTTGATCCCCTTGGCAAGCAACCGGTTTTCCTTCTCCGCCGCCGCTTTGGCGTCGGGATCGAAGATCGGCTGCAGGAGTTGGTTCAGGTCATCGGCCGGGATTCTCCGCTTCTCAAGCGCCGTCTTCGGGTCGATCAGGTTTTCGTTGACCAGGTCCACCGCAATCCGCACGGCGGCGAATCCGGTTCGTTTGGCGTTGCGCGTCTGCAGCATCCAGACGCGGCCCTTTTGAACCGTGAACTCGATGTCCTGCACGTCCTTGTAGTGCTGTTCGAGCGTTTTCCCGATGTTGTTAAGTTGCTCGTACGCCTCGGGCATGTCGTCCGCAAGAGTCACTTCGACGCGTTTCGGCGTGCGCGTTCCGGCGACCACGTCTTCGCCTTGCGCGTTGATGAGATAATCGCCGCAGAAGCCGGGCGTGCCGTCCGAGCAGTTGCGCGTCAGACCGACGCCGGTCGCGCAATCGTCTCCCAGATTCCCGAACACCATGGCCTGCACGTTGACGGCCGTGCCCCACGAGTGCGGAATCCCGTACTGCCGGCGAT
>ERZ869936.1084-NODE-1084-length-21126-cov-4.362916_pt1 | contig 21126 bp, 26 predicted proteins | sample MGYA00520876_ERZ869936 | MGnify/ENA primary metagenome ERZ869936 (study PRJEB32218, sample SAMN09650985) | biofilter metagenome | isolation source: enrty point of leading RO module | place: Saudi Arabia: Thuwal, RO plant located on Red Sea | collected 2016-02-17 ...
TCGATGAGTTAAGATTAGAAAGTAGGAAGTTAGAATATAGTTCAGCTCTTGAAAGGTTAACAAGAAGAGTAGATAGAATAGAAGAACAAATAGAATTAATTAAAGTAATACTAAGTGAAAAAAAGTAAAGAAGAAATTATCAAATTGTATGAAGAAGAAATTTCAGCGAATCTTAAATTATGGACATCTAATAAAGACGATGCTGCATATGCAAGATACAAAACACTTACAGAATATGTTAGAAGCCTTCGCTCCAAATGAATCTTTTATTGATTATAACAAGTTACTAAACTTAGTTAAACATCAGATAAAAGAATATAAAAATGCACAGAAACAGATAGAAGAACACGCTGAATATTGGTTGTATAAAAGTAAACAATCAAGAAATGATTATCTTATGTTAGAAGATAAGATACAGGAGTGGGAATGGTTCTTAGAGTTGTTAGAAGAAAGATATGAGATTCTAACTTTTTAAAAAATTAAATATTTATGGATATATTAGGAATAAAAGGCAAAACTTGTAATCAATGTGGTAAACATAAAAAACCACATGAGTTTTCAAAGAATAGAAGAAGTAAAGATGGATTACAGCCCAAGTGTAAAGAATGTAATAAAGTAGATAATAAGAAGTTTAGAAAAGAATTACAACCTGATTATTACTCTTATGAAGTAGGATATTTTTCAGAAAAGAAAAAATGGAAATATATTTCGTTATATAATAAGGCAGATAAACCAATAAAAATTTATATGATACCATTTGATGATGGTTCTAAATATATTGGTTCTACTAAATCTTATTTACATCTAAGATTAGCAAGACATATAGCAGATTATAAAAGAGTATTAGAAGGTAATAAAAAGAAACTTTTACCTTTGTTACACGAAAAGTTTAATGAAATTGGTGATATTGAAAAAATTAGAAAACACATAAAGGATAACACAGTTGTAATAGAAGAATGTACAGGAAGTAAAACTAAACAATATAGATTAGAAGCTTCATGGATTCTTAGATTACAAAAAAGAGGAGAAACTCTTTTAAATAAAAATCTACCAAGAAGGTATAAAAATATGAAGATATGAGAATAGGGTGTATAATCAAAATAGGCAACATTGTAGAGGGTTTAATCAGTATAGTTACCCTTGGTAATGGAAAAGATATTGCAATGTTTGTAGCAAAGAAATTAGGTTACGAATCGTGTGGGTGTGAAGAAAGAAGAATATATTTAAATAAAATAACTTGCAAGGAACATAAGGATGGAATCAAAATTCAATAAGGAAGAAATTACAGAAATCAAAACTAATTTACAAAGAATAGATACTCATATTCCTAATGATTTAACACATTGGGTTTGGAACACATACAAAAGGGTTACAGGTTCTAACGAAAAACAACCTTGCAGTTGCGGAAGTGCAGCTAAACATTGGGCCAAAGCAGTTAAAGAAATAAAGGAGTTTATAAAAGAGTATGATAATTAGTGGTTCGATAGAAAATTACGAAGCAGAAACTATCCAACGATTGGAAGTTTTATATACCAAACATGGTGAGTGGTTGATGGCTTGTTCTTACAATAATACAAAAGATGTACAACTTGCAAAAGATTTAGTACAAGAATTGTATTTGTATCTCGGTGAGAAAAGAAATCCAAAATTATATTATAGAGATTCTTTTAATTTGTTGTATTGCCATAACTTCTTAAAGTCTCGATATATTAATTGGGTAAAGAGAGAAAGTAAGAACAACTATCCTGCTCAGTTTAGAGATAAACCTGATGATGTATATGATATTGATTATGATATTGCATTAGAAACTTCTTACAATCAGTTAAAACAAGAATTAGATAATCTAAAGAAAACAAAGATGTGGAGTGCTGCTAAACTCTACGAATTATATTCTTTTAGTGAAGTAACGATGGAAGAGTTAAGTAAGAAGATTGGTATTAGTAAATCTACAACATTCCTAAACATAAAGAAAATAAAACAATACCTAAGAGAACAAATAGATAATCCATTTAAAGATAACAAAGATGAGTAAACTGTCAATTAACAATCAAACACAACTACTACAAAACAAACACTACTACAATTTTACAAAAGAAAAAGAAAAACTTAAATCACAATATGATATAAGATTATGGGCTCATGGTTCAGGTAATATATCTAATATTGATAGAGATTGGTTTATGACTGAAGGTAGGAAACAATGGAGAGAATATCTTAGTAAAGTTTCTGAAGTAATCTTTAAACCTAATTCTGATTTCCAAGGTTTTGTTTGGGATATCATATCTGAAAGAGAAAAAGAAGAAAGAGCATTTAAATGTAGAGCAAGGTTAAAGTAAAAATATATAAATATATACACATCCAATACATTTATATATATTTTTGTTATAATGATAAAATAACATAAATAAACATGCCATTTCAACCAGGTAATAAATTAGGTAAAGGTAGACCAAAAGGTGCTATTAATCGTAGTACTGAAATGGCTAAGTTAACTCTTGCTCGTATTGCAGATGAAGGATTAGATAATCTAAAGAAAGATTTACAAGAGATAAGAAAGAAAGACCCGATAAGAGCTGCAGAATTATATCTTAAGATATTAGAATACATTATACCTAAACAACAAAGAGTTGAGGTAAAAGGTGAAATAGAACAGAAAATACAACAGATTAGTATTAACATAAACAGAAGTGGTAGTACTGAAGAAACATTTATATCAGGTAGTGATGAATAGAGTAATGATAACAGCAAACTATAGCATCGATAAAGAAGGAGTGATATACGAAGATGATAAGATTGTGCCACAAAAAGATGGTAAAGTTTTTTTATGGGGACAATGGAGAGAAGTTAAAGATATCTACGAAGGAGCATGGAGTTAACAATAGATACAACAATTACTTTTGATAATCTTCTATCAGCCAAGAAGAGAATCACTCACCATGTAGGTGGTACAAGAAGTGGTAAGACTTATGCAATCCTTCAATATCTCATAGTAAAGGCTCTACAAGAACCACAGAATATAACTGTGGTTCGTAGAACTGTTCCATCACTTAAGAGAAGTGTGATAAAAGATTTCAAAGAAATACTTCAAGGGTTAGGAGTGTGGAGTACAGACTCATATAACATCTCTGATAGGGTTTACACCTTCTCTAACGGTAGTATTATAAGTTTTGTTAATACTGATGATGCAGAAAAATTAAGGGGTGTTAAATCGGATATTTTGTTTATTGATGAAGCATCGGAACAACACGAAGAATCTTACTTTCAATTATCGATTCGTACAAGTGGTGAAATAATTTTAGCTTACAATCCAACTGTTTCACCTTATCACTTTCTTCGTAACATGGATGATGTAGAGATATTCAGAACTACATACAAAGATAATCCTTACTTACCAGAACCAATGGTAAAAGAGATTGAATCATTACAAACAAAGAATCCAAAGTATTGGCAAATATATGGTTTAGGTGAATATACAGTTAACGAAAAGGCTGTATTCCAAAACTTCCAAATAATGGAAGATATGCCAGTACATGAGTTGATAGGATTTGGATTAGACTTTGGATTTTCCCAAGACCCAACTGCAATGGTAGCTGTACATAGACATCACGATATGATATATGTTAGAGAGTTAATGTATGATAGAGGTTTAACAACACAAGATATAATCAGAAGATTTGATTCTTTAAACATTGGTAGACAAGATGAGATATGGGCTGATTCTGCAGAGCCAAGATTAATCGAAGAGATTTATAGAAGTGGTTACAATATCAAGCCAGTAAAGAAAGGACCTGATAGTATAAACTTTGGTATCTCTGTATTACAGAACTTTGGTATTGTAGTAGATAAGAAATCAACACATCTTATAGATGAACTCTATGGATATGAATACAGAACAGATAAGAATGGAATCGTATTAGATAAACCACAAGATTTCAATAATCACTTAATCGATGCTTTGAGATACCTTGCAATGAGTAGGTTAAGTATAAAACAACAAAACAAAGGTAAGTACACAATAAGTTTTAAATAATGGCAAAGATAATAGAAGTAACAATACCAGATGAATATAAAGATGCTAACAGATATGAGTTGTATCATGATTTAGAAAAGGTTAGTAAATACGCATTACATCTAAAAGAACAAGTAAAGGATTTACAAGCTGAGATAAAGTTAAGAGATGCTCAGTTACAGAAACAAAGAGGTGATATCTTACAATTAAAATCTTTTATAGGACATCAGAACATTGAGATTAACGATTTAAAAGTTAAGAATGTTATAGAAGATGCAGAATACGAAGTAGTTAACGAAGATATAAAATTACCAAACTTTTTACCACCTTCGGTAAAATTTCAAGAAGTTAAAGGAAAAGTACCTAAATGAAAAAAGAAATAAAAATAACAGTACCCAAAGATTATAGTGCTATAACACTTAAGAAGTATCTAAACATACAAGAAGATTTAGATAACTACAAAGATGACCCACAAGCACAAGATGCATTCTTACTTTGGAACTTATGTAAGATTACACCTGAGGTAGCTCGTGCATTAGATAGTGATACAGTAACAAAGATAAAATCTGATTTGTATGAATTAATGAACAAAACAGAATATGAGTTAACTAAGTTTATTACTATTGATAATGTTGAATATGGATTTGAACCTAACTTATCAGAGATGGCTTATGGTGCTTATTTAGATTTAAGTAAATACGAAGAGTTAAAGATAGATAAGAACTGGCCTAACATACTTTCTATACTTTATAGACCTGTTACTAAGAAGAGTGGAGCATTGTACGAGATACAACCTTATGATTCAAACAATATATTAGACCCTAAGAAGTGGTACGATGTGAACATGGATTTTATGTTTGGTTGTTTTTTTTTCTTCAATCGTATCTATCTGGCCTTATTGAACGATACCCTGAAATCTTTGACGGAGGAGGTATTGACCAATCCCAACCAGCCGCAACACATCAAGCAAATTTTACGAGAAAGTGGAGAGGTTATCAATCAGTTGCAATCCTCGCACAAGGGGACATTACTCGATTTTCAGAAATAACCTCATCTCCATTAGAAGAGTGTTTACTCTATCTGTGTTACCTTGCAGATAAAAATACAATGGAAGCAGCTATACATAGACAGGCTATGAGTAAGTACAAGAAATAACTTAACCAATATAATTGTACCTTCTGTTGTTATATACATAAAACATTTATGTCTTATTCAAGAAGTTTAAGAAAGAAAAGAGAAACAGGCATTTACATAGGCCCAACAATAGGTAAATCCTCTCCTAAGAATAGTAGAAGAGGATGTTTGTGTGCTGATAAGAGTACATACTCAAGAGAATGTTGTAAAGGATATTTAATCAATCAAGGTATTGGTAAGACAGAATCAGTAATCGTAGATTATGGTGCATTCTCAAGTGGCTTCTCGGATGGGTTTGATATAGAAACAAGAAGATAAAATTATGGCTAAAACTAAATCACAATTAAGAACGGAAAATGCTAACAATTTTCCAAATAATAACTCTCAGTTTATTACGCCAGAAAAACTAAGAGATTTTAACAACGATATTATTGATGCGGTAGCTTTAGAACAAAATTCTGAACTATTGGGTACAGGCTCCTTCAACAACTTAAGTGGTAGTGGATTTGTTTCTGCTTCAACTTTTATTGGTGATGGTTCTCAATTGACTGGTGTATCTGGTCAAGTACCAGATGGAACTGTATCAGGTTCATCACAAATTATTCTACAAGACACAACTGGCGATTTAAGTGGAAGTAGAATTGATGGAAGTGTAGATAGTTCAATCTCCTCATCATTAGCAACAAGAAATGTATTAACTGCATCTTTTGATTCTGGCTCAAGAGATATGACATTTGTAAATGGAGATAATTCACAATTTACTGTTAATATACCAGGTGGTGAAGTAGATACTGGTTCACTTATAGAAACAGCTTCAGTAATAAATGCAGAAATAACATTCACAAAGGCAGATGGTACAACATTCCCAATAGTAGTTGATAATGTAACTTCATCTTTACAAACAGAAGATGTATTTGTAAATGTAAAGAATGTTAGTGGAGGAATAATCTCAGGTGGATTAGCAGTACATGCAGTGGGAGTAACAGGAGAAAATATTGATGTAGAACTTGCTGATTCTACAAATCCTAATAACATGCCAGCTATTGGTTTAATGGAAGAAACACTTTCAAACAATGCTGTAGGTAGAGCAATCATTAGTGGTAGATTAAGAAATATCAACACAAGTGCTTTAACAGCAGGTGCATCTGTATATGTAAATGGAAGTGGAACACTAACATCATCTAAACCAACTGGTTCTGATTTAATACAGAACATTGGTATTTGTGGTAAAGTAAATGCAACTGAAGGAGAGATTATAGTTGTTGGTAGTGGTAGAAGTAACGATTTACCAAACATTACAGAAGGATACATATGGGTAGGTAATAGTGGTTCTGTACCACAAGAGTTCTCAACAGGCTCTATTGCATTTACAAATAGAAACAATACATTTACAGGTACACAAACATTTGATAATATTACAGTTGATGGTACTGGTTCATTTGCTTATATAGAATCAGTAACAGGTTCAGCTAAGATTATTGGAGATGCATTCATTATCTTAAACAATGATTTACCAACTGAAAGATATGCTGGTATAGTAGTTCAAGATACTGGTTCTGCTTTAACAACTGCTTCTTTCCAATGGGATGGTAATACAAACGATTGGTTCTTAGAATATAGTGATGATGGAGGAGCAACAGTTGAACATGGTATCGCACTCTTTGGACCTGAATACGCTACAAAAGGTAGTCCAACATATAATACAAACAATACAATACCAAAATCAGATGGAGGACATCACTTAAATGATTCTTCTATTACTGATAATGGTTCACAAGTAACGATTAACAATCCATTAGATGTACAAGGTAATATTACTACAACAGGTACAGTAGATGGTATTGATATACAAAATTTAAATGGTTTAGTAGGTACAAACTCGGCAAGTATAGCTGAGAATGCAGCTAGTATAGCAATTATAGAATCACAAACAGGTTCTTATGCTTCACTTACAAACTCAAATACATTTACTAACTCATCCAATATATTTAGTTCATCACAATTTGAATTAGCAGCTGGTACATCATTTAAAATAGGTGCTGCACCACAAGTTGGTACTTTTAACTTAGAAAAGATTGTAGATTATCCTGTTTATTCTAACCTTGATGGTAGAGGATTTAGTGGAGATTCAGCAGAGTTTTACTTATATGGTAACAATACGGCTGAACAATTCGCAGGTGCGGTAGGATATAAATTCTTATCATCAGGTTCAGGTCTTGAATCTACAGCTACATTTGGACCGTTTGGTACTGATATACAAGTTGCAGATGGTTATCACAATACAAGTGGTATATTAAGATTATTACATCTTAACAATAATAAAGTAAATGTAGTAATTGCTGGTAGTGAGATGTCAATTGGTACAACTGTACCTTTAGAATACTTTGAAATGGGTAATCCTAATTCAACAGTTCCAATGTATATGCAACAACAAGTAGTAGTTGCTAACCCTGGTAATGGATACTCTACACCACTTACATTTAACATTGATGGTTCATTAACTGCATCAGCAGATATATCATCATCAGGTGATTTACATGGTAACGAAGGTATCTTCGGTAGTACAATAACTGCTTCATTACAAGAAGGACATGTATTAGTAGGAGATAACAATGGAAGAACAGTAACTGCAGAAACTGCATCATTTGGTGGAGGTGGTGGTGGACCTGCTACTGTAACAAATGTATCAGTAGTATCAAATACTGCTTCGTTAGATTTATCATTAGGTACTAAGTTCTACTTAGATTTACCAAATGGTGCAGATACAGAGATTACAATTGCTAACAGAGTAGATGGAGAATCATTTAGTTTATTAGTATCACAATCATCAGCAGGTACTGGTTCAGTAACATTCGGTGATGATAGTATTAAGTTTGCTGGTGGTATTCCTTATCAGGCAACAAATGCAACACAAGCAGAAGATGTAGTATCTTTTGAAATATTTAACAAAGATGGTGGATATGGAAAATATGTCTATTGTTCATCTGTGAAAAATTTATCGTAATATGAGTTTAGGATTTCATAACACTGCTTTTCCTGATAGAGCAGAATGGGATAAGTTAAATGATTACTATAATGCTTCATACCATTATAATACTCATACAACTGCATCGAATTCTGTATCAGAATCTTATTCAGATACTATTAGTAGAGGAAGTGGTACTGCAGGTTGTTCTATTGCTAATAATGGAAATATTGCAGTAGCATTTGAAGGTTCAAGTACAGTTACTATTATTGAAGGTCGAGGAGGTACACAAACAGATGTAAGTGTAGGATTTTCTTCAAATTGGAGAAGTGTAAACTATGACCCTAAATCTGATAGGTTTATTGCTACGGCTAACAGACTTGCTACTATTGAAGCAACTTCACCATACACTTATAATAATTACAATGCATTTTATGGTACTGATATATGGGGAGGTGCTGTAATTGATGGTATAATGTATTATGCACCTGCATTTAGTACACAAGCAACACAAATCGCAGGATTAAATGTTTCTACTGGTGTAACGGCATATGTAGGTTCTTTCTTTTCATCAGAAACCAATTGGATGTCTCCTTGTGTAGCAATTGATGGTACGATTGTATGGGGACCTGAAAGTGATAGAACAGTTAAGGAAGTAAACTTATTAAATGATACCATGAACACGATTGACCCAACTACTGTAATTAACTTTGGTTATCAAGGATGGGCACCATTACCTGATGGTAGATTATGGAATGTTGGTTGGAATAAAGCCTATTATAATCTTTACACACCAGCAAGTTTAAATGGTGGTACATCACAATTAGATGCAGTAGCAAAAACAGCACTTGATGGTCCTTGGTCAAATTGTTGGGTAGGATTAGATGGTAAAGGATATTATGCAAACTCTAAAGGTGTATCTCAATTAGGTGGTATATACTCTGATGTATATTGTTTTGACCCGATTGAGAATAACTTTTTCAAAACACAATTTAAATTCCCTGCAGCTTCAACAGGTGGTAACAGACAAAATCAAGCGATTGTAGTTCAACCTGATGGATGGGTGTTTTCTGCTGGTACTAATGGTTCTTCACAACATCATTTTGTTAAGATGTTTGAACCTTTAAATGATATTACAATAGCAAGTAGAACTGCAGGATTTGTACCAAACACAGCAAATTAAATATAAAAAATTAATATAAATCAAAATAACATTGTTATATAGTATATAAATTTATATAACCTAAAAAAAGAGAGAAAACTATGAATTCAAACACAGTATTAGGTAAGATTATGACTTTACTATCTTTAGAATCTAAAGAAGGTGAAGAAAAACTTACTATCGCAAAATTAGCTGATGGAACACTTGTAGAATCTCCAACTTTTGATGTAGGTGAATCAGTTGAAGTAATCCATGAAGATGGAACTAAAACTCCTGCTCCTAACGGAGAACACTTACTTGAATTAAAAGATGAAAGTGGAAATATTAACAGAATCAAAATCTTTACTGAAGATGGTATCATTAAAGAAAGAGAAAATGTTGAGATTGAAGCCGAGGAGGAGAAGAAAGAAGAAGAATTAGCTGATGTAGAAACAAAAGAGGTAGAAAAACTACCTGAGTCTGGCGAAGTTACAGAATTGCCAGAGCAAGTAACCCTTGAATCTGAAGAAGAATCGAAAGAAGAAGAAATGGTTGATGAGGAGGTGGTTGATAAAGATGCGGAAATCGTAACTTTAAAAGAACACGAAGAAAAACTCAAAGAACATTCTGATAAAATCGAGGAAATGAAAGAAAGAATCGAAGAACTTGGAAAGTATATTGATTCTATGAAAGAAGAAGAAGAGAAACTTGAAGAAGAAGAGAAAAAAGAAGAAGAGTTAGAATCTAAGAGATTAGATGGAGCTCCTGTTGAGAAACAAAACTTCAACAAAACAAAGAAAAACACTTGGAAAATCCCTAATTCACACAATTCGGTACTTTCTAAGTTGTATAGATAATATTAATTTAATTAACAAAGAGAGAAAACAATGAAAAAATTACAAAATTTCACAACTCAGCCTGAAATCAGCAACTCAACTTATGCTGGTGAAGCGGCTGCTGATTACATTGCGGCTGCTCTATTAAGTGCAAGAACACTTGATAACCAATTGGTAACAATTAAGCCTAATGTAAAATTCAAAGAAGTAATTCAAAAAGTTGATGTATCTTCTCTTGTTGCTGATGCTTCATGTGATTTCACAGGTACTGCATCTGCTTCAATCTCAGAGAGAATACTTGAGCCAAAAGAATTACAAGTAAACTTACAATTATGCAAACAAGAATTCGTTGATTCTTGGAATGCTTTACAACTTGGATACTCTGCATTTGATGAAATCCCAAGAAACTTTAATGATTTCTTAGTATCATATGTAGGTGGAAAAGTTGCTGAAAAAACTGAACAAGATATTTGGGAAGGTGATTCAACTGCAAATGGTGAATTCGGTGGATTTACAAACGCATTTAGTGCATCTGTATCAACAGGTGGCGATACTGACGTTTTACCAGCGAGAACTAATGGAGATGGTGCTATCGTTTCAGGTTCAATCACATCTGCGAATGTTGTTGCTAAACTACAAGCTGTATATGATACTATTCCTTCTGCCGTTTATGGTAAAGAAGATTTAGTTATCTATATCAACTCTAAAACTGCAAGAGCTTACCAAACTGCACTTTCTGGTGTAACTGATGTAGGTTCATTCAACAATCAATTAAATGTTGGTGAGAAACCACTTAACTTCCAAGGAGTTGAAATGGTACTAACACCTGGTTTAGGAGATGACAAAATCGTTGCAGCTCAAAAATCAAATCTGTTCTTCGGCACAGGATTGCTTTCTGACCACAATGAGGTGCGAGTCTTAGATATGGCGAATCTTGACGGAAGTCAAAATTATAGAATCATCATGCGATATACTGCTGGTACACAATTTGGTATCGGACAAGACATCGTATATTATGGGGCACACTAATTAATTGTTTAATAATTTTAAAAAGGAGATAATACTATGAGTTGTAATTTGACAGCCGGAAGGCAAGAAGTATGTAAAGATTCAGTAGGAGGTTTACAAGGAGTTTACTTCATAAACTTTGAATCTGGTTCTTTTACAAAGAATGTAGATGGTGAAATCACTAACTTAAGTGGTTCAACTGCTTACTTTTACGAACTCAAAGGTACATCTGCTTATACTGAGACAGTGAATAGCTCAAGAGAGAATGGTACAACATTCTTCTCTCAAGAGACTACTCTTAACTTGAAAAAGTTAACGAATGAAATGACTACTCAGTTAAAGTTATTAGCTTATGGTAGACCTCAGATGATTGTCTGGACGAATTCAGGTGATGCTTTACTTGTTGGTGAAGAACATGGTAGTGATTTAACTGCAGGTTCAATCCAAACAGGTGGTGCGTTAGGAGATTTATATGGATACTCAGTTACAATGACGGCGGAAGAGAAACTTCCAGCTGCATTCTTGAGTGGAAGTACTACTTCTGACCCATTTGCTAACTTAGACGGTCAACCTACTATTGTTTACTCATAAGTGAATAATTAGTAGATACCTTAGAGATAATATAAAGAAACCTCTCCTCGTGAGAGGTTTTTTTGTGCTCTATTGTGAGATATTATGGAGTTATTTCGAGATGATTACAAGTTAATACAAGATTGTTATAATAATAAAATTAGATAATATTATGCTATCCTATTATTCAGCTTCAATAAATGAGTTTGTAGTTCGTACAAGACCAACAGGTAGTGGGGATACTAACTTTGAATTATACTTAGTAGATATGTTAACCTACGAATCATCTTCTTATGATTTGAGTGGTTCATTTAGTTATAATCCTTATGAAAGTATTATGACATTTTCTGCATCATTAAGTGATGTAAGAACTGCACAAGAGTTTACAGCTGAATTAAGGGGTAATGTAAGTGGTAGTATTTGGTATGGTTCTTTACAAGTATTTGGTTCACAATCAATTGATAAACCTACATACACAACACAGAACGAAGAATTTATCTCAAATGTGACTGATAACGATTATATTGTAATGTAATATGAAAGATAATAAAAATTTTAATGTAATTAATTTCTCAAGACAAGATGTACCGATTGTTACTGAAGATAACAAAACAAGATATCAATGGGTGCCTGTTGGGATATTAGAACAAGATGATTACTTTGGTTTATTAACTGAAGCATATAATACATCTACAACCAATGCAGCTTGTGTAGATGGTGTTGCTGATTTAATCTATGGTAAAGGATTGTTCACTAAACAAGATTCAAAACAAGGTGAGTTAGATAAAATTGTTCCACCTGAAGATTTACGAAAAGTAACTTTTGATTTAAAATTATTTGGTAATGCTGCATTTCAAGTAATATGGAACGAATCACACACCAAGATAGAAAAATTATATCATACACCAGTACAAAATCTTCGTGCTAAGAAAATACATGGATTAAGTAAAATCGAAGGATATTACTATTGTACTGATTGGGATGATGTAAGAAAACAAAAAGAAAAACAATTTATTCCTACATTCGGTTCATCTGGTGAAGATGTAGAGATTCTTTATGTAAAAGAATATGAACCAAGTAGATATTATTATTCTTTACCTGATTGGATATCAGCATTACAATTCTCATTCTCAGAAGCAGAATTATCTAATTTACATTTAAACAATATTGAGAATGGTTTCTTGCCTGTAGCTATGGTTAACTTCAACAATGGAGTTCCTGCACCTGAAGAAAGACAAACAATAGAATCTTTATTAGAGGCTAAGTTTACAGGTACAAGAAATGCTGGAAGGTTTATGGTATCATTTAACGATGATGCAGTTAACAAACCAACCATTGATACTTTACCGATGGAGAACTTACATGAGAAGTACACTTATGTTGCTGAATATGCTCAAGATAGAATTCTCGTAGCTCACAGAATTGTTTCCCCATTATTATTTGGAATCAGGACTGCGAATAATGGATTCTCATCTCAATCGGAAGAAATGAAAACAGCATATTCAATTATGCAAACAATGACTATATTCCCTTTCCAAAACCTTGTTATAAACTCTATATACAATGCTTTTAGAGTTGGTGGTATCGATATATCAGAATTATATTTTGAACAACTTACACCACTTGTAATCCTTTCTACAACATCAGAAGAAACAGGTGAAACAATAGAAGAAGTACAAGAAACAATCGATGATAACTTACAAGGTGGTGAAGGTGAACAAAGAGAAGATAGTGAAGAAAAAGAAGTTGATGAATTATCAGATATAACAAAAGAACCATTGAGACCTTCAGATTATGGATTTGAAAGGTTCTATGATTCTACTAATACAATATAGAACTATGGCATTTGGATTAATAATAACACTAAACAATATTATCAAAAATACACCACTTGGTTGTGCTATTGATGCTAATGCGTTGTTACCATTTATAAGAACTGCACAAGAAAAATATATTCTGAATTTATTAGGTACTGTTTTATACAATAAATTACAAGATGATGTAGAATCACAAACCTCTTTTACAGGTTATTACAATACACTTGTAGAAGAATATGTAAAACCTACTTTATTGTGGTATGCTTGTGTAGAATACATTCCATTTAGTTCAGTTCAATTTAAATCTAATGGTGCAGTTAAACAACAAAGTGAGACAGGAGTAGCACCAACAAAAACCGAAGTAGATTATTTGTTAAACAAGGCATTAAATAATGCTGATTATTATTCAACAAGATTACAAGATTATTTAATTGCAAATTCATCTAACATTCCTGAGTATCAAGAATCAGTTGGAGATGCAACACAAATTTATCCTGATACAACTAATCAATACTTTGGAGGAATACAATTATAAATTATGAGTACACCATCTTATACACCAAGTAGAAGTCAAATTGTAAAGAACTCAGCTGAGAACTTTTCACTTTATTACAATACTTTGAATTACTTCAAAACAATAATGAAGAATCATCCGAGTATTGCTAAAGTAACTCAAGGAGATATATACAATTTTGATGCAACAGAATTCCCACAATACCCAATCGGTAATGTGTTAATTACTAATGCAAACTTTGGTACTACTGTTACTGAATATCAAGTACAACTAATAGTTGCTGATAAATCAAAGACAATGAGAGATGATGAATATAATAATGAAGAAAAAAATATACAAGTTGTACCTTTTGATGGTACTGATGATGTTGTGGATATTCATGCTAATACATTGAGTATCTTAAACGATTTAACTGCATTTACACAGAAAAGTAATTATGGGATGGAGATTAACTCAGATATAAACTGTACTCCATTTGCGGACCGGTTTAATAATGGGCTGGTCGGATGGTCAGCCGAATTTACTTTGACTGTTCACAATGACAAAAATCGTTGTCTTTTTTTTTTGATAGTACCGGAGGGTAGCTATTTCAAAGTAGAAGATTGTGAAACAGGTGAAGAGTATAATGCAGTAATAGATTTAAATGTAAGTGGTTCTATTGGACAAGTTTTCGCTACTAAGTATCAACCAGATAGTAGAGATTCTTGGAGAACATCTTACGATAATCTAAGATGTTTTGAAATAAAGGAAGAAATAGAAAACAGAGATGATTATGATTTATATAATCTACCTGTTCTATCGATTCCATTTGAAGATTACGGTGATTGTCCTACTTGTGAATTATGGATTAATCCTAAGAAGTGGGGAACAACACCTGAAAGATTTAACGGAAATAATATTGATTCTGCTTTAAGACAATGGCAGTTCACATAAATTGAAGAAAAAAAATGAGTAATTTAAAAGATTTATACATAAGTCAATCATACTTTGGGATTATCAACCTTGAAGATTCTACTCTACCTCTTGTATCACAAAGTGGTGATGTTGAATTACAAGATGGTAGTGGTGATAATATTGGTTTAAAAATTAATGCTCAAACACAAGAGTTTACAGTTGTAAACAACTTTAGAGTTGATGGTAATGCTGATTTCAATGGTAATGTAGATATAAGTGGTTCTTACACACATACAGGTTCTCTTGATGTATTAGGAGATATAACTGCGAGTGGTAACATTACTGCTCATACTGCTTCATTTGATACAATCAACACAAGAGTACTTCATGTAACTGAAGAATCAGCATCTGTTATCTTTTCAAGTGGTTCGAATGTATTAGGTGATGAAATAACAGATACACAAGTTTTAAGTGGTTCTGTATTCATTCCTAATGTAGAATATCTTGCTGGTAATTCTGTTGATACAGATACAAGAATCAACAACTTAAACGATTCATCAGCATCACAACAACAATCGATTGATTCGATTAACTCATATACACAATCTTCAGAAGAAAGATTTACAACGATAGGACAAGTAACCTCATCACTAAATTCATTTACTTCATCACAAGAAACAATAAATGGATTTTACAATCAACATACCTCATCGTTAAATTCGTACACACAAAGTACAGATATAAGATTAGATAACATTGAAGCATTTACTTCATCTCTTGTTGCAGATTTCGTAACAGATGTAGAATACTCTGCAAGTATTGCTGTTGTAACAGGTTCTTTAATCGAACAAATAGATACAAAATTAGATACTGGTTCTTACCTTGTTGATTCAGCATCATTTGATGATAGAATAGACCAATTAGAATTAGATACAGGTTCACAAGACCAAAGATTAGATTCATTAGAAGCATTTACAAGTTCTGCTGATATTAGTTTAGATAATATAAATTTATTTACACAATCTATACAAACAGAAGTAGATGGATTATCAGCTGAAACTTCATCTTATGCAAGATTAAGTGGAGGTAATAACTTTACTGGTTCACAAATTATAAGTGGAGGATTAGAAGTAGAAGGTACATCAACCTATACAGGTTCACTTGCAGGTAATGTTGTTGATTTAACAGTAACATCACAAACTGCAAGTATGGATTTATCTGCTGGTAATTTCTTTGTACTTGATATACCAGGTGGTAGTACAACAGAGATTGTAACAACTAATATCAGACCAGGTCTAACAGTAACTCTACAACTAAATCAACCAGCATCAGTTGGTACAATTAATTTTAGTACAGATAACTTTAGATTCCCAAGATTAACTCCACCAGTAGTAACACCACAAAGTGGTAGTAGTGATGTTGCTACATTTGTTTCGTTTGATTCAACAAAACTAAATGGAGTATTAACTAACGATTTAGTATAAAATATGTATATACCGTCATTACTATATGGAGCAGTGAATACTTGTATCTCCGCTAGTGGAGGAGATGAAACAGGTGAATTTGTTTCTGGCTCTAATATATGGAAATATCACAAGTTTACAACACTTGGTAGTGGTTCATTTATAATCCATAGTGGTTCTACAAACGATGCTAGAGTACTCGTTGTAGGAGGAGGAGGTGGAGGAGGTTCTACCCAATTCAATGGAGATGCCTTGAATGAATCTGCTGGTGGTGGTGGAGCTGGTGGTGTTGTAGAAACAACTTTAAGATTAGGACCAGGTACTTACACAACATATGTTGGTGATGGTGGTAATATGTCTTATACAGGTTCTAACTCACCAGGTGAAGATTCTTTTATTACAATACCATATAACCCATCAGATTATGGTGGATACTTTCCAACAGCATCACAACTAACTGCAGAAGGTGGTGGATATGGTGGATATTTTAATGACCCTAATTTACCTACTTCAGCAATTGCTGCTGGTGGAGGTGGTTCAGGTGGAGGTGGAGCTGCATCTTTAAGATATGTAGGTGGTTATTTAGTAGCAACCGAAGGTGGTGGTAGAAACCCACAAGGATTTGATGCTGGTGACCCTGATGGTACTTTATGTGAAAACAACTCAGAAACTACTGCAACTGGCGGTGGTGGAGCAGGAGGAGCATCCTCTGATACAAATTGTACATCTTCACCAGGTTATCAAACACCAGGTGGTGAAGGTATAATCAGAAACTATGATGGTACAGAAAAATATTATGCAGTAGGTGGACCGAGTATGAGAGTTAATGTTTGGGAAACAGGTAGTGGAGATACAGGAAATAGAACTACAAGACCTAAAGGTGCAGGAGGATATGCTTCATCTGATTCATATTCTAAAGCTGCAAGTCTAACAAAAGGTAAAGAAGGTATTGTAATTGTTATGTATCCTATCTGTACTGATGATTTAGTAGATTGTACAACTTATGCTGTAAATGGTGGTTCTAATGGAGGTAACATTACATTCTTACCATGTGGAGAAACAGAATTAGAAACAATAACACTTGACCCATTAGATGAAATTAGTGTATGTGCATATCCTTTAACTTTACCAGAGAACTATCCATCAGCTAGTGGTGATGTAACTTTTGCTAACTCAGGTTCGTGTGATTCTTATTCAGAACCACCTAATCCTGATAGTTGTGATACAGGTACATTATCACCTCTATATTTAACAGAGATGGATGTTACTGCACCTGATGTTGGACCTTATCCTGGTCATGTTGTATTTGAATATCAAGATTACTTAGGTGAAACACAAACAACAGGTCAATTAGGAACAGGTATTCATACTGTATGTGCAGTTAGTGGTTCTGTTACTATGGTTTTACAAACTGTTGGTAGTTCATTTACTATAACTCATACCACAACACAATGTGGTTATTATTGTTCAGGTTCGTTCTAAATTATGAAAACACTAAAAGATGTAGCGAAAGTATATAAAGACCAGGCACTTCGTGCTATCAATCCTGGTGTACCTTATAGTAAGTACAAAACAGGTTCTTCTAAGGCATTTAAGACTGGTAGATTATACAAAGAAGTAGCAAGTAGAAACAGAATCCAAACAATGGTTACCGAAGATAAAAGAGGTAACATTACATTTAGATTAAACTTTCAAATTCCTATCTATGGTAAGTTTGTACAATATGGTACAAGAAAGATGAAGGCGAGACCTTTTGCACAAATAGCTGCAACATCACCTGAGTTCATAAAAGCAAAAGATGAGGCTATGAATGAGAAATCAGCAGAAGTATTAGATGATATCTTTTCTGATTTAGATAAGATATGGAAGAGTGGTGGAGATAACCTTACAATCAGTACAAGGTAGTAGTTCCAATATATACTATTTTATTTTTGTTATATTAGAAAAACTTTAGATGGCTATATCTATTATACAAAATCCTGCAAATATATCAGTTTCACAATCACCAATCGTGTTTGCTGTAAGTGAATCGAGTGCTGAAGTGTTAACATCATCTTCTGTTCAGTATGTAGCTGAATTATACTACTTTTCAGGCAGTGAAACCAATAGTGGTTCAGAAGCTGATTATACTTTGGTAAAATATCCAAATCAAAGTAAAACAGGAATCTTCGATGTATCGAGAGTTATTAACTCAACCTTTAGTGAGGTATTAGCAGAGGTGAGTTCTTCTGTTAAATACTTTGCTATCGATTCCTATGTACAATATAAAACATCTCCATCAAGTTCATTCTTTACAGGTTCTCATGTGAAATCAGATACCTTCAAAGCTATCGAAGGATATTCTATATTTCAAGAACCAACAAGTGAATCAATAGAACTAAAATCAGATTATTGGCCTATCATGACAGAAGGTCCAACATCACAATCTTACTTTGATTCTAATGGTGGTAGAATGGGTGTATGGATTGGTTCTAATGGAACTGAAACTGTACCTAATAGAATAAAGTATGTAGATTCAAGTGGTACAGGATTTTATACATTACCAACTACAAGTGGAACAACACAAACACAGATTGCAGATTTTCCAATTGGTAATCAAGAAAGTGATTTCCCACTAAGTGGTTCAAATCAAACATTCACAATACAAGCACAGAGTGGTTCTACTGATTTAGGAGACCCGATTACATTTACTTATGAGTGTACAAAGAAATATCCTAATGTAAGAATCAAATGGAAAAATAGATTTGGACAATTTGATTATTTCAACTTTAACTTAGTTAGTAGAGAATCATTTGAAACACAAAGAAGCAGATATCAACCACAGATTGGTTCGTGGGATAGTAGAACACTTTCATATGAGAATTACGAGAGTTCTATACAAAACTATATTACAGACTCAACTTTAAAATTATCTGTTAATACAGATTATGTGAGTGAGGATTACAACGATATATTTAAACAACTTATGGTAAGTGATGAAATATATTGGGTATATGATGAAGAAAATAGTTTAGTAAAACCATTAACAATGGATACATCAAGGTTTAACATACAAACCCATGTTGTAGATAAGTTGATTCAATATTCATTTGACTTTACACAAGGACAAGGGTACAAATTAATATTCTAATATGGCAGTAGCAAGTGGAAGAGATAAGGTATTTAAGCTTATTGCAAGAGGAACAGAGTTAGATTTATTTCAAGATGAAACTATATATCTTTCCAATAATGTAACAGGCTTATTCGATATAGGTAAATTACCTTCTGATTTTACTCGTCAATTAACTTTACCAGGCACAAAGAGAAACAATGCATTTTTTCAACATGTCTACGATATATCTGTTGATAATCCATTCTTATTTAAAACAAATGAAAAGGTAATTGCTCAGTTTGATTTAGATGGATTTTATGTATCACAAGGATATATCCAATTAGAAAAAGTAAATTTAAGAGAAAACAAATATATAGAATCATACGAAGTTTCTTTGTATGGTTTATTATCTTCATTTAAAAAAGATTTACAAAATTTAACTTTAAACTCTTTAACAGAGTTAGAAAAATATAATCATGTATTTGAATGGCAAGCAATATCATCTTCTTGGGATGGTTATGGATACGCAGGCGGGCCTTATGAACCAGGTGCATTACCACCATCCAACACAAGAGCATTTATATCTTCATTAGATGGACATGTTTTAGGTGGTGGGATTGTTTATGCTATACAAGATAGTTGTGAACAACTTGCATTTCAATCATTATTACCTGATAGATTATTTGGTATTGATAATGCAGATTTTAACGGTCATGTAAATGCACAAAACTGTAAACCTGCTATTAGATTAGATTTAGTAATAGATGCTATATTTGACCAGTTAGGATATACATACGAATCAACATTCTTATCAGAATCTAAATTTGATAATGCATATGTTCTATGTGATAGAGGTTTAAAGTTTCCTGTCATCAATGGTGTTGATTTAGAGATAGCAGGACAATTCGAAGCAGGACCTACAAGTGGTTCAAGTGCACCAAAAGTATTTACAAGTGGTGTAACACAATCTCTAAATTTTGACAACATTTATTCTAATCCTGATGGTGCTATTATAGATGCACAAGGAACATATGAACCATTCTTTCCAAACCCATCAGGTGCATCAGGTGTAGGTACACAAGGTTTAGGAAATATAAAACTTAATATGAAAGTATCAGGTTCTAATACTGCTTATCCTGAGTTTACACTTTATAAAAATACACCAACAGGATTTACATCATTTGATTTAGATTCTATAAACAGAAGAGTAAGACAAGGTTTTGTAGGTAGTGGTGGAGATATTGATTTTGATATAGACCAAGATTTTGAATTAACATTCATATCAGGCTCACAAAATACATTTGCATTAGGATTTAACACATTAGGTACAGGTACAATTAAGGTAACTTTAGGACCTGATTGTAATGAAGAATCAAGAATACAAATAAAAACATTAACTGAATTTGGTGATTTATTTGAAATAGATATTGCTGAAAATATGCCTTTTGGTACAAATGGTATCACTTGTTTAGATTTCATAGCATCATTACAAAAGAAATTTAATTTACAGATATATCCAAGTAAAACTAAACCAAGACATTTTATAATTGAAACATTTAACAATTGGTATAAACAAGGTACTGTAAAGAACTTTGATAAGTACATGGATTTAAACAAAAATATATCTGTTATACTTGCAGATATATTAGGTGTAAAAGAAGTAGATTTTGATGATATCATTGTA
>ERZ869936.1085-NODE-1085-length-21112-cov-5.831078_pt1 | contig 21112 bp, 28 predicted proteins | sample MGYA00520876_ERZ869936 | MGnify/ENA primary metagenome ERZ869936 (study PRJEB32218, sample SAMN09650985) | biofilter metagenome | isolation source: enrty point of leading RO module | place: Saudi Arabia: Thuwal, RO plant located on Red Sea | collected 2016-02-17 ...
TTCTGAAATACTCTTTTCCATCAGGCTCAAAAATGTCGTAAGCACTCAGTATGTCTGAATTAATATCAGAGCTATTTCCAGAAGACACTAGTCTATGAGGGAATTGTTCTTTTATTATAGCCTTCTGTGCATTGCTAGCGCTTGAATAAGTCGAATAATCAGACCCCACAAGACTCTCCACGTGTGGATTTAAAAATTCTTTAAACTCTTTCATGGAAGAGAAGTTTTCATTACTCCCAACCAAATCCATACCTTTTGAGTAGCATGTTTCTAAGTCTGCCACCTCTGCTTCATTTCCTTGAGTACTATAGTTGTCTTCCTCAATAAAATAATGAACGTCCTCTGTGCCTGTATCTCTTACAAATAATTTCATTACCCAATAGCCATATAATTGTAAACTTGTGTGTTTTGATTTGGATGGGAGTTAGTTCCTCCGTCACTTACTGTAAATCCATCAACATCCAAAGAAACTATTCTATCAACCCTAAACCTCTGCTCATTATTATCTGTATATATAGCGCCACCAGAACCGCTATCACTAATAATGGTATTAGTTGTCTCATACGCATCTACCTGTGCATTATTGGTTGTTGTTCTTTCCCATATTTTCACGTATTTAGGCAAAAAACCTACGCCTATTATTGATCTACTGGTAGTACCATCGCCTGAATATGTGCCCGTAGATATTTTTGCAGAACCAGATCCCGCAACAGTTGTCCAATTAGTACCGTCAAAGAAATATAAAACCAATTCATCTAATAGAAAACAAGTAACCCCAGTGCTGGGTACTATTCTGTTCCATAGGTCATCAGCAGCGTTATACCGTATCCACTCATTTAATATTGCCCCATCCCAATCTCTAAAACCTATATCTGATGCGAGACTTACAGATGTTTCGTCAGCCGTAGCATCCCCTCTATCTGGGTTTATTATATCTATATAGTCTGAGCCATCATTAACATCGGATATTACAAACCTTCCATTGTTTACCTCATTAGAAGCTGTACTAATTATAAAAAAATCATCTTCTGTTACTGAAGACAAGTCAGTGCCTCCGCTAAATGTTATTCTTATTACGGTGTCTAATTGAAACTCAATATCTGTAACAGTAGGCTGAAGCAGGGAAGATGTTAATATATAAACATCTCCATCGTTTAACGTTGGCGGTGATGCGCTGCCGCTAACAAAATCCAAAGAAGGGGGCAGATTATCAATTTGAGGGTAAGATATTAATCCCCTCTCATCTTTAACAACTTTTGTTCCATTATCTGCTACTCTAAACCCTCTGGGGTAGTGCATATTGGAATCGTTAGAATCCATTTTACTGTGAAAGTCATTCGGATTCCCGTCTACTGGTGTTGATGGATTACTTAAGCCCATAATTTAATCATCTGAACAAGTGCAATGGGTATGCCTACAAATATGACACGTTCTATGTGTCCTACTCATAATTATACCAGAACTTGTGTTTACTCTATTTCTTATATTTCTACCTCTGTAGTAGTCTTCAAATTTGCCGCTTTGATCTTCATCCTCTATCCATCTCGTCAGCTTGTCGGCAAGTGCTTCCGCCTGACCCAATATTGTCTTTAAAAGAGTAGTCCTTTCATTAACAGATGAAGGTCTGCCAAATTGACTCTGATTAACAAAAGCGCCTTTTTCAGCAACGCCTATAGACTGCTCGTAAGTCACCTCATATTTAACATAATGCCTTAAGCATGGTATTAAAAAGTCATCGACCAACTCTAAATCATCCCCCGTAAAAGACCCACCCCCTTCTATTATTGCATATAGCCTATCGTATAAATCATTCCCTAGAAGAGGTCTTATATACTTCTCCTGAGATATTTCTATAAACGTATCTTTTATTGTATTAGGATCAACAGTGTTCCTAGAATAGACATTGTCTATAATATCCTGAGCCGTTGTAAATAGGGCGGTTTCTGCCATTAGTCTCTAATTAAAACAATTTCAAATCCAGCGCCAACCTCAGTATCATTGGCGGTCACGTTTGAGGCTAATACAATGTCTGTTTTTGATGGAACTTTTACCCAAAGCCCAAAATCATTCTTGACATAGTTATTGCCGTTAGATGTGGCTGATAACCTTTGGCCAAGCCCTAGATTCCCGTTCTCATCAAAAAAATATGTGACCAAATTAGACTGAGAATCACTTACGTTTGTGCAAGATAAAAATTCACTTGTCATATATCCGTCATACCCGTTTGGGACGGTGTAAACGCCAACAAGCCCAGTCCCGCAATCAGCCGTAACGAGTGACAGTAACTTAGCCTCGCCTGAAGAGGTTGCTGTAATATCCCCCTCATTTGTTTGAGAAGAGCCAGATGTTGCAACATACATATTATTCACTCTCAGATATGAGTTTACAGTTAACACATTAGATGTCCCATTTAAAGTAACAGTCTCCTCTATCATGTTGTAATCAGTGTCCAACCCCTCTATAAATACAGTTCTTGCGCCAGTGCCCGCTGATGTATCACTTGCCGAACTAGATGTTATATTTAGTGTCTCAGCTATAGTATTAAACACATACGATCCGCCCTGAGTCCACACCGTCTCCTCGGCAGCGGTGTCTATGTCAAAATTCAACCCTAATATCCTTTTACCTATGTGTGCTTTCTGATAATTCCCCAGACTTACATTTGCTAAAAATGATAAATCTATTTCTGTGCTGCTAGCTATTCGTTCCGACATGTCTTTAATTATTTATTAATATTGTTGATTGATTTTGTGTAATTCCAAAATTATTTACTAAAATAAACTTAGCCTGATCTTCCGTCAATTCTTCTCTATTGAACTTCTCTACCACCTCTATTACAGAGCTAGCTTCATGTAGTTGTATAGGGGACTTATTTATAATAGACAAGTTTTCATCACCCATCCCAAAGTCATCAAAAATTCTACCGTACACATCAAGCCATGATCTTTGCTCATCTTCTACGATTGTATTTAATGCTAGTTGGTACTCATCTCTAATCTGTTGAGTATTCCCTAACTTTCCCTCGGTAGCAATGCCAGCCAAAGACCTCCACCAATTATGAGAGATAACTAAATCATCATTTGATAATACGTGTAGGTTTATCCAGTCCCCATCGGTAACATTCTCAAAAGGTATAAATTTAGATCCATCCCTTTCTTCTCCATTTGGTTTTCTTATTTTTAAAACCTTGCCCGTATTCCCCTCTCCAGTAAATTGAGCATCAAAATCCCGGTCAAACAAAAGCGCCTCCTCTTCCTCCATGTCTGTCTGAAGTATTAAAACCCCAGATGTTTTAAAAGAGTTGTCTAGCCTTGATAGATTCCACTTATCCGTTTTATATCCAATTGCAGCAGCATCTATGCCAGCTATATAAGAGGGAACACCGTACCAAGTAAATTGAGGCTCGTAATCTTTTTCATGAACCATACTCACGCGAAAACCTCCTTGCGTTGTGAAGTCAGGATATATTGGAACTGACTTTGTTAATTTATCATTCTTGTTAACTCGCTCCCCAGTTGAAAATTTAGGGTTTATCAATACCTTTTTACCGTCTTTTGAAAGCCTGCATTTTGTAGAGTCTATATGAAAGGTGTTTAAAAAACTTCCGTCTTCAGTATAAACTAACTGCCAATAAGCATTGCCCGTTAACAGTTTGTCTTTTACAAGCTTCCTGTGAACGTCCCTAAAGCTCTCTTGACTATTAGAGTTGTCTAAAAAAGTACTTAATCGCTCATTTTCTGTGGCAAAATTAGAGCCAGTAATGTAATGCGTTTTAGAGTTTATTAAAGCCCTGTGTGTTGATGACTTCCTGTATAAGGCTGCTAACGCATTAGGCCAATCATTGCTAACGCCTTGAGGTATGAAATCCTCCCTTATCCTATCCGTATCAGTGGGGACGGGTTGAGCTGTGTCTGGGGTACTGCTGTGAAAGCTAACAATTGTTTTACTATTAGGCTGTTTTTTTGCAGCGGCCTTATTGCCCTTTGTGAATTGCCCGTTTTTACTTCTACCCGTCATTATCCGATTTATACGCAAATAAACCGTTTTTTATACGGTATTGTTTGCAAAGTTTTTGTAAATAAAAAGCCCCCCATCTCTGAGAGGCTCTTAAGGAATAGAAAGAAAGATAGAATTAGTCTTCTGTAGTAGGCGTTGTTTCAGCCTCATCCTCGGTATATATACCTTGATATTTACCATCGGTCAACTTCATTATCTTTTTGAGGTTGGCTTGAGATGTATTTTCATTCAACTCAATTTTTTCCTCACCACCATAAAAAGTAGACCCTAGATATTTTTTTTCTATTTTTAACTTCGCCATGATTACTCTGGTACAGTTCCTGTAAATGTTCTTGCTAACTCAGTTTGAGAAGCAGATAGAGTAATTATAGAGCCAGCAAAGTCAGTTAATAGCTTGCCAGTATCAGATGTAATACTAGAAACAAATAAACCGTATTCCTTACCTAAGTCCTCGTTATATCCAAGAACCCACATAACCCCGTTTGTATCTTCCACGATGGCAATCATGCCACATGGAGAACAATCAATTAACTCTGAAAGTGCATCTCTATCAGTTTGAGAAAGCCCTTTAAAGCTAAACTCTAAAGTTTGTGTTATTCCAAACGGTGACAATGCATCTGCCTGAGTTCCTTCCTCTAGCTTTTGAGCAGATGTTTGTGCAAATTCAAACTTATAGAAGACGTTACTAGCCTCCATGGTTACCGCTGAATAAGATTCACCCGTCAAAGTAAATGAAGTAACTTCGTTAACACCAGACAGCCAAACCGTCTTTAGTCCGCCCGGTACGTTGTCACATATTTTACTACGTCCTGCTGTTATACTCATTTTATTTTAATTTAATAGTTAGAAAAATAAAGGAGGTGTTACCCTCCTTCAATTTATGCTGCAATTGAAGTAACAGCTAGTTCATCATTAGCATACTGAGTATCCATAATGTAAGACGTTCTGAATCTGTACTCTTCATCATCAATGTTGTACCAAGTCTTAGTGTTAGTAACACTGTCAGCTAAGTCAGTGCCGATCATTACATTCTTAGGAACGTGCATCACAATTCTAGCAACGTCAGTAGCTAGAGCATCAGCGGCTATATCTCTGTCCCAATTACGGTGAACAATTATAGGAATACCTCTCCACATTGCGCCAGTAGAACCGTCATTCAATCTTTGATCTGAAATCTCAGTGCCTCGCTCTTCGAGAGTCTCAACGTAGTTGTCCCAAACATTACCAGAACATTCGATAACAGCCATGTCTTTCATGCCTTTAAGTTCGGCAGGTGCAGCATCCCAAAGCTTTTCAAATTCGTCTTGAGCGGCATCAGTTCCCAAAGCTCCAGCAGGGAAAACCAATTTTTGAGGAGCGGGAAGCGAGTCGTAACGCTTAAATATACCCTCATAAACAGAGTAATCAGCATCGCCAGAAGCAGTATCTGCAAACCAAAGCTGTCTCATCATATCATCCTCGATAGCTCTACGCTGGATTTCAAACAAGATGTCTCTTAAATCAGTCCCCTCAAGGTTGTCCTTGTCTGGAGAAAGGTTAAGCATTTGCTCCTGAACCTTACCAAAAATATTATAAGCATCCTCAGCATTCTGTGCTTTCAGTCGCTTTGGTGAAATTACACGCTCAGTAAGAGCAGACGTACCAGTAGAAGAAAATCCTTTAGCAGCAGTCTTTGTAATTTTTCGTAGTGTGCCAAATTTTTGAACGGCTGTTTCAGACTTAATACCGAACCTCACATCATAACGTGAAATATCAGGGTTGTCTGTAAACAACGGCTGAAAAATAAAGCGTGCAGCTTCCCTGTCAGTAAACGAGGGCAGTGCGGTTAAATCTAAAAAATTCGCCATTTTATTGTTTTATTTTAATTGTTTACTTTAAATATGAAAGCTTGTCGTTAACTTGCTCTGCTAAGATGTCCCATTCATTCTTTTCTGCCTTAGGCTCAACTTCTGGCTCTGGGTCTTTTGCAGCAGCAGGATCAATTGGGCTTGCTTTAAGCTCATTAACCTCGTTTTCTAGCGCTTGCTTTTCTGCCTTAAGGGTTTCAATTTGCTCACCCAACTCTGAAACATTGTTTTCTGCTTCAGAAAGCTTTGAGGCATACTCTGCATTGATTTCGTCAGCCAGTTCATTTGCGGCTTCAACTACTTTTGACTCTACTGTTTCATCAATATCGTCTTCATTTTTAGCAAAAATGTCTTTTACTCCGGCTATAATTTGATTAGCCAGCTCTTTAACGTCAAGACTTTTTGACTCTTGTTCTGTACTCATTTTATTTTGATTTTTAATTTGCCATTTTTCTAAATTGCTTGCGGCTATGCTAAACGTCTCTTCGTGCTGTGCAGCTATTTTAGCATCAACTTTATTAATCTTGTTTATAAGACCGATCTTTTTAGCTTCTTGTGCTGAAAGAAAAACATCTCGCACCTCATCCATTTTGAAAACATCGTTTAAAGATATTCCTGTTATATCCTTAAATGCCTTTTCATCAATTTTAGCCTTTAAAACTTTTTTGAGGTCGCTATTCATTGATTTAAGAAGTTCAATCTCTTCTTCGCTCATAAACGACTCAAACATGCTATGCGCTCTGTGGATTAAGAATCTACTTGTACTTAACGCCTCCACATCATTAGAGAAGGCTAACATGTAAGCGCCCATACTCATTGCAGCGCCATCGACCTTTATTTTTACATTGCCATGCTCACGCATTTTAGCAATCATGCCCCATCCAGCGAACACATCGCCACCGGGTGTATTCATTCTAACAACTACATCTTCGTCATTAGATTCCTCTAATTGATTTATAAATAGCTCCGCTGTAAAATCAAATATTGGGGAGTATAATAGTATTTCCTGCGCCATATTGTGCAATTATACGTATAGTATATAAAAATGGATTGCAAAGTTTTTGTAAGAAAGTTTTGCTATTAGAAATAAAGTGTTTAGCTTTGGGAAACTTTAAAACTTATAATTATGAAAAAATCAAGAGGATACTGTGGTATTGGTATCGAAAACACAAAAACAAAAGCAAACATTGGAACGCTTTGGAGGTCTGCATATAGTCTTGGCGCTTCATTTATATTTGTAATAGGCAACAGATATAAGGCTCAGGCTTCTGATACGGTTAAAGCTATGAGACATATCCCAATGTATCATTATAATAATTTTGAAGACTTTTATTCAAATATGCCAAAAGATTGTAAGTTGATTGGCGTTGATAATGTTTCAAAAGCTAGAATGCTGGAGGGGTATGAGCATCCTGAAAGGGCTATATATTTATTAGGCGCGGAAGACCACGGATTAAGTAAGAGGGCATTAGAAAAGTGCCATAGTTTAATTCAGTTTGAAAGTAAATACTGTTTAAATGTTAGTGTTGCTGGAAGCATTATAATGTATGACAGGCAAATGAAAAATTTAAATAAATAATTTGGATATATAAAAACTATTTGTATCTTTACGGACGTAGCGAATGTTCATTTATTCGGTGTGTCCAAAGATTGACGATATAGGTCAAGAATAAAAGATACATAAGAAGCCCTTGCAGACGTTCGCTACACGATACAAATGCAGGGGTTTTCTTTTTTGCCTTCGGGCTAAACTTACAAAACCTATTAAAGTTGGAAATTGTTTGGAACAGGCAAATGCTCCAACGGTCAAACGACTAGGGGCAAAGAAATAACCAAGCGGTAAGGTGGAACTAACGCTATCAGGTTGAAACACCTGTGAAGTAACGATACTCCGATGAACTCAACGGAAGCAGATCGTTTATGTGGTTAGAGGTTTGAGGGGCTTTGCCTCTAACTACGTAACTCAAACACCTCAGAATCTAACAAAAGCAAATTACTTCCTCTTAACATTATAAATAGCATTTTGAACAGTCATAAACTCAACATACAAGTCTGCTGTTAATTGATACGTTATTTTCTTATTGGTATCATCTTTCCAAAACATTCTATAATATTTTAATTTATTATGCAATTATACTGGATTTAAATGGTTGGACTTTTTGTCATCAACAACAACTATCTTATAAATCAATTCCTGTATTGATGTGTCTGTTACTCCGTACAGCTTTTGAATCGTCACTAAATAATCTTCCTTATTTTCTCTCATTTTCTTTTGTATTTAAAAACTTTATCTTATCTTTGTTTTCTGATAGAGATCGAGTTATGATTTGTTTTACTCGTGACAAGAAAAGGCAGTTAGTAGTGTTCCTGCCTTTTTTTATGCACTGGCCAAATTCTCTACCTCTAATATATCTCTATTTACATTAGCAGTTTCACTAGCCACATTCTCTACTTTTATTCTTCTTGCTACACTATCAACTATACTTGTCGCCAGCCTGCTATTAGAGCCTATATTAGGCACTCCGCCCCTCTGGAAGGGCACACCCCCTCCTGCTACGTTAATGTCGCTTAGAACGTCTCTAAACATTCCTGTGGAGTTTTTGTTTATAATAGCCTCACCGCCCTCTGCTTCAAATCCCGATCTGCCACCAACAGTAAAGGGTATTCCTCCATTAGCATGACTAGCCCCAACAAGAACACCCCCTTTTTGGAATTGCTGACCTCTTATAGTAGCTACTTGCGCGGCTGTTGTTGCCGTTGCTATACCTATCTGCACTGCCGTAGCTATACCAAAATCTACTTTAGGAGTATCGGCCAGAATTCTAGTAATGGCTAAAGCGCCATTAATAATAGCCTGTGCGCTTTGCAGTCGTTTGGTTCTTTCAAATTGCGCTCTCTCTATATCTTGCTGCCGTTTTAAAGCCTGCTGCTCTTGTTTTAACTGCTGCTTTCTCCTGTTAGCATCTATATCCTCTTTTTGTTGTTCAAACTCTACCTCAGTTATGAGCCCTTGCTCTAGCTTATTCCTTAATATAGCATTCTCAGTGTCTGCATCGTCTTGTATAGTTTGAGACTTTATTTCGTTTTCTATTTCTAGCTGAGCTAAAAGCCTCTCTGTCTGCCTTTCATTTTGTTCTTGTTCCGCTTGAAACAAAGCATCTGCTGTCTGATTGAACAAATCAATAGTCGCATCCTTAACCATTTGTCTAGCGGCTATAGCCTGTTCAGCAGCCTTTAAATCCGCTTCTTCTGTTAAGCTAACGAAAGTCTTTTCAATTTCAACGGCTTCTAATTGCTTCGGCAATTCTCTGCTTAACTCTTCCGCAAACCCCTTGGCAAAATCCCTTGCTATGGCTTCATCTACATTTGAATTATCAAAACCTTGCTGAACTCCCTCCCCTAAAGATTCGCCTAATTCAACACCTGCATTTTCTACGGCCTGTTTATTGGCGTTGTTTTTTAGTAAATCAACTAAACCAAAGGGGTTTCCAGTTTGCTTAACCCTTAACTCTTCTGCTATTTGATCCGGTATGCTTACAATAGTATTTCTAATATCTGAAAAAGCCTCCTCTATTAAATCTAAGTCCCCAGTAAAAGCACCACGTATAGCCTTGCCTATTGATCCAAAAGAATTTACAACGCTATCCGCAACAACGCTAACAATTTGTGGCAACCTATTTAAAACCCTAATGAACCCGTTTAAGCTTCCCCCAAGCCCTTCAAACTCGCCAGTCAGCTCGCCAACCAATTCAATTAAATCTCCTACTGCGTTAAAGAATATCCTAAAAGGTACGGCTAGAATTTCAAAGTTTACCTTTATCAGATTAATAACCGTTCCTAGGACTGAAAACTTGTTATTGGCTTCATCTATTTGTCCTGTTAATCTTCCGAAAGCTATTCTAATATCGTTAACAAATGCCTTTAATATATTTGATTGAGTGCCTACCTCCTGAAGACTCTTCCCCGTATCTGACAAAGCCTGTATAAGTGGCGTGATAGCTCTTATAATTACCCCCCCTATTACCTCTTGTATGTCTCCTAATATATTCTGTAATTGAGTAAGAGGCCCTGTCCCTACCTGTGCAGCCGCTGCCGCCTGTCCCTCGAACTTCTCATTTAAAGCTGTAATAGCGCTGTCTAATCTTTCGTTACTGCCTACCGCGCCCGTAATTTCAATACCATATCTACTTAATGCGTTAGTAGAAGACCCTAATGATTTAGACAATAATTTTGCAGCATCTTCTAAGCCTATACCTTGAGCCTCTGCAAAGTCAAGCAATGCTGGTGTTAAACTGGCAATCTGATCTTCCTGCAACCCAAATTGCGCTAATAAAGCCTGAGACTGAATAATGGCCTCATCACCAAATTTAGTTTGGTTTTGTAGCGCTGTGGCCTGCTCTAACAATCTTTCAGAAGTGAACCCTAGAGCAACCTCTAGTGCCTTTTGGGTTCTCTCCTGCTCTCCAAAAGCCTCAACAGAAGAGCTTACAGCATTTGTTATCCCTTGAAAAGCAGCGACACCCGCTCCAATTCCTATAGCTAACTGACCAAAAGCAGCTCTCGTTCCGCTTAATGCAGAATTATAATTACCAACATTTCTAAAGTTATCGCCTACTGAAGAATCTATTTTCTTTAATCTATTATCTAATACGCCTGCACTCTTAGCCGCTTCTCTGAATTCTTTAGACGTAGTTCCGTATCTAGCTCCTAGCTCTTGCGCTTCCTTTTTAGCTATTCTTGTCTCTGCTACTAATGCATCGTAAGCATTCTCAAGACTATTAGTTGCATTGTTCTGTAGCTTAATCGCTTGTGTTGTCTTGGACTTCTCTTGCCTTAATTCAAACTGTCTCTTAGTTACTTGAGCTAATTGATTAGATAAAGCCTCTTCATTCTTGTTAGATGTCTTAGCTAAGTCTATTAGTGTTTTTCTGTCTTTGTTTAGCTTCTGTAGCTCTACATCAATTTCGTTTAATCTACGGACTTGCTCATCTGTCCCGCTTATCTCTATTCGGAATCCTACTACTTTTGCCATTAGAATTTGACTGTTTGGGTGAAACCTTGAGTATCTTTAAACTTAACAGTTGTTGTTATTCCGCCTATACTAGCCTTTAAATCATTCCCTCCTGCCGGGGGAGGTGATGGGGGGTTAGGCGGCAATATGTTGTCTGTCACAGTTATTTGTGCTCTAGGTATTGGATTAATTATCTTTACTAATTCTACTTTTGTCAATCCACTCCCTAATGGGTTATATTCCTTTATTAAGTTTACTGTGTAAAAAACAGGCTCTCCATTCTGTAAAATTACAATTGGATTCCTGAAGTCAAAGGCCTCTATATCAGCGGGGGTTAAGTAAAACTCTCCCATGCTTACCCTTGATGTGTTTATTGTTTCATATAAATTGCTGTGATGTCTTTCAAATAGACCACTTTGATTTACCCTGTCGTTATAGAGTAAACTAAAATCATTTTCAAAAGTGTCATCATAAAATGTTGCCTTGGGGTAGGTTGTTCTTGAATTACCCTCAAAATTCCACGAATCGCTACCAGATAAGCTCACAGCGCCATGATAATAAAGTATCCTTGGGTTATATGACGTTTTCTTTTGTGGTGCTCCAGTGCTATTTACTAGCGTAGGTATTCTGTTGTTTCTCAACCCTATGCTATCAGCACCCCTCATAAATGTAGGGGAAAATACTTTTAATGACTTCTTACCTAGACCAGACTTAGCGCTAACATTATCTATTGAAATGTCTAAAGCGCCTAACTCTATCTCCCTGTCTTCTTTGAAATTCTTTAGGAATATATCAGTATCATCATCAACATATTTAAGCTGAAGTGTCTTATTTAAATTAGCCCCTAGATAAGAGTTCTTAAGCCCTCCATTAAGTTTTGAAGTCCAATCTATAGCCTCTCCCCTAAAAAACGAATCTCTTGGCTCTATAATAACCTCACCTCTCTCTAGGTTTGTAAGGAAATACAAATTAAATTCATCCCTTAAGTCTGTTATTAAGTCTAACTGGTTTATATCCGGCACATAATTGTTTAACTCTACTAATGAGTTTGGAGCATAAGATAGCTGTATGTTATTATAAAAATAATTGTTCTCTAAATCATCAGGCAAAATAGCTGCATCGCTAAAGTTTGCGCTAGTATGTCTTAATGTAACCCGTATTTCATCGCCAGTATCGAACTCTATTAGGCCTGTAGTTATATTGTCTGGGTTTAAAGCTCCCGTAACCCCTGTTCCTGATATAATCCCCGCTATGCTTGCCAATTGAGTAAAACTACCAACACCTCCCTTTCTAACTTCAATAGCAAATTCAAAGCCAGCAACCTTAAGAGGGTCTGCCACATCCTGAAACACATTCGGGGCAATTTCTTCAGTTAATTTAAAGTCATAATTAAAAACAAACTCCTGAAAGCTAGGCGTATCTACTGTATAAAATCCACTAGAGGGGCTGTATAAACCCCCATTATCAAAGTTTCCGTTAGTTGAATCGTTAGAAAACCTTAGTGTTATATAGTTAAACTCCCTTGCTATATATGTGCTTCCCTCAAAATTAGCCCTAAAAAGCCTGTCGTTTCTAAAGCTTTCATCTAAAACCTCGTCAAAGTTCTTACCGCTAAAAGGTATTATAAGATTTGAAAACTCGTTAGAGTCCAAGAAATCTGACTTTATTGTTAAACCTTGATTCTGAAATATCTTGTCGAGATATGATCTTACTTTTATTGCAGGATACCTATCTTCAAGTGAAACTAAATTGTCACCACTAACAAAATCCCATTGCCCGTAATTAATTAGCGGATAGATATAATCCCTGTTGTTAGAAATAGTCTCAGACGCATCAACCGTAGCTACGTCTAATGTGTGATTCTGGTCACTAAAATCTAAATCTGTTAAGCTTAGCTCTTTTATAGAATTTATCCAAGTGGCATTATCTCCTATTATAGCTATTTTATAACTGCCAAGCCTGCCAAACTCATTCCTGTTTTCCTGTATTCTTGCCTTGCCCGATATAACCTGTGACCCAGATAAATAAACAGAGCAATCCCTTTCAGACGTGTGGTCAAATGAATTGGTTATGTTATTATCTTCCGAATACCCGAAAGTTTTTCTATTGTTCTTTGTTGCTGGGACGTTAAACTTATACGACCTTGAGCCTTGTGTAGCTCTTCCATCCAACCTCTGCAAGTCCGCTATCGAAAAATTAAATGCTAGGCGTAAATCCTCTGGATCGCCTACATCAATTAAATCATCCTCTATAAATAGCTCTATATCTAAAATCAATCGTACCTCTTAAACCCTATAACAATTTTTTCCTTATCTTCCAATTCATCTAACTTCCTATTATAGTAGTCTATTTTCTTTTCGTATTGCTTGATTTTTTTGTTAATTTCTTTTCTTGTTAATCTTTTCCCCATCATCCTAAATGTGTTGGTTCTTCATTGGCGTATCTATATTCTATATTTATTCCTTCTAATGTCCTTGTACTGTTTATTATTTCACTAAATCTATCTACTATTATTGGTACTAACTATCCATCTTCCTCTACCCTAACATCATCACTGTATGCTATTTGAGAAATCCATAGCTTACTATTCTTTGGTAATTGAACAGAGTTGGCTGTGAACGTCTTGACAGCAACACTCTTGGCAACGCTTTGCCCCCTGTCATCAGCACCGAAATCTAATGGTAGCGGTTTTCTATAGGTGTCTTGGTCTACATCTTGCCCATCAGTACCGCCAACAGTAAACGTATATGAATCATAACCTCCGCGTTTATTGTGCCACCAAATTCTTCGATCATCTTGGTAGCAATTGAAATCCATTATAAACGTCTTTATCTCGCTTATACGAGCGTTGTCTGATGTTCTACGTATCCACACATCAAATTTACTAATAGTGTCTGAGAGTATGTTAGAATCATTAATAGGTATAATTGCTTTATTGGAAGTCAAAACAACAGCCCCAAGTGTTGCGTTAGGGTTAGCAGCCCCAGATAAATCATAAGTAATATATTCTACCTGTATATCTGTTTCTGTAGGAGATAAAAAGCTTAATTGAATCTCTTCATCTTCCTGTATTAATGTATTGTTTGGCACATCGCTCATAAATAAACCAAAACCCGTATCTAAATAGTATTCAGTTATTTCTTGAGTTTCTCTAGTGTCTTTTAGAGTATCATTAAACTTTGTCGCATCGTGCTCTGCAAATAATCTCTGTATTCTAGTTCCGTCTGCCCTGTCGTGCCATTCTGAAAATAAGAACGCTGGAAACGCTACGCCACCCGTTGCATTAAGAATGTTAGAACTGCCTAAATCTGCTATGTCGTTTTCTAGTATTGATTCTAAAACACCACCGAAACCCAATCTATAGACATCGCCAGAGCCAGTATCAATGGCACTAACAAACTTTTCTGGGTATTCATTGTTTATCTTGCCAAGCAATTCTATATCTCCAGTGGTGTCTACTATTGAAGTTCCCAATGGCATATATATAGATATTTCAGAAGTAGCAGAGCCAGAAACGCTTTGAACCTCGTGTATCCCATCTATATTGGTTACATTAGTTACTTTTATCAAATCTCCTACATTAACGTCTGCTGCTGCCAAAGCATTATCAAGAACTATAATTGCCTTTCCATCTATTGTGCCCCCAGAGAACACATCAGAAATAGATTCAGAAGCATTAACCCCTTGTATTCCTATTTTACCTGAAACTTGGAAACTAGAGTTTGTTAATGTTAATGTTCCCGTTGCTGTAGCTACAAAATCAATATCCGTATCTATTGTGGTTGCCGTTGTGTCTGTTACCGTCTGTTTTACGTTATATGTAGCCTCAGAAAACCCCGACCCCGTTAAGACATCTCCTATCACATACGAATGAGAAGCAACGGTATATTCACATTTGCCAGCCCCATTATCCGCTATACTTGTAACTGATTCCGCTTCTGATCCGTCACGGTCTGAAGTTAATTCAAATACAGTAGCTTGAGTATAGGCAGACTCAATCTCGTTACTCGGTTCTCTTGTTATTGTTAGTGCCATGTTTTATTATATAGGAATTAATAACTTTCAAAGCCTTTCTTTTCTTTCCAATAGTATTTAATTGACCAACAAACAAATCCAACTCATCATCTGTTGCGGTTTCCGCAATATAGTCGTACTCACTATCATTTATTCTCCAAAACGATTTTATAGAGTCATCAAATAAATCAAACATACCGTAAGACCTCCCCTCTGTTGATCTGCCCATCTTGTAATCAATGTCCTCTCTATTTTTCCTTTCCAACCTTGTCATACTCTTTCAAATTGTCGTGCAACATTATCAACAAAGATATTTATATCAATATCAAATATCTCATCTAATCTCTTTAATATATCGTCAGATATTCTGTCTAACGTTTCCGTCATCCATCCAGCGGCAGCAGGGTTTGGCCTGCCATCCTTTGAATGCATACCTACCTTTGCGTGAGTCTTAGCAATTGCAAAGGCAATGCCCCTAGCCTTTTCAGGAGGGGCGTTTAACCTTTGCCTAACCCACACAGTGAGCGCATCTATATTCCTTAAGCTTCCCGCTCTCGTTCCCGTGTCTTGGAATATCCCGTAATCCTCAAACTTACCCTCCAGCACAACCGCGCCCAATTCATCTAAAATATCTACCTCTATACTATCTAATAGCTTACCTGTATTAATATGACCTTTAGCCGCAAGCCCTTTGCCTAGCTCTTCCTTTATGAATCTTGCTAAAGCCTCTAGCCTTATCTTAGCCTCTTTGCTAAACTCCATAATATAAACAAGCGTATGTTACCATCCTTTCAAATAACTCCGTCTCTCTCTTATCCATAAATAAAAAAGGAACTCTAACGTTAACCCCTTTAGTTTCCCATATATAGTTTTCAACCAGTAAAGCTGCATCCTGTATTTTAATTTGATTCATTTAGCAAATCTCTGATCTCGGCAGCCATCTCATAATCCTCTACCTCTATTGCTAATTCCATCATTTCTTTTAGAGTTTCCCTCTGTTCTTCAGCAGACTTTTTATTGTGCTCCTCAATCGAATCCCTCAAAAAAGCCATAGCCTCTTTGATCTTCCTTATATCATCGTCTGTAAATATTCTCATTATGTATAACAATTCCCCGTCCTTAGTTGAAACGTACACTTCAAAGCTGCTGCATCTACATTCTCCCAGTGCCTTCTAAATTCAAATCCTACCGAATTCCTAACTATCGCATAATCCTTGTCATCGTTAAAATCCCCCAACCACTTAGCCATTAAGTCTTGGAATAATGCGTGTGTAGGGCTAACGTCATCATCTGTTAACTCATGCGTAGTCGTTAAATAAACCTCCATGCTGTACTCAAAATCAATATATACTTGCGTTGGATAGCTAGAGGGATCAAACTCAACTGGACTAGCTAACTGAGGCTCTTGCATTAACAGTATAGGGTAATTGTCCTTATCCAGCGGACTATCATTACTACCGCTTTGAGAAGTTCCGTTAAAATCTTCTATATACCCGTAAATATATCCTTCAATACCGGATACATTCGTTTGAGCCGTTTTGCCTCTTATGCGTATGTCGTTAAGCGTTGGCATCTAAATACATCATTAAATAAACCCTTTCCTTCAGCGAAAGATTGCTCTCCTTTTTTTCTATTAATTCTCTCTCTTTCTTTAGTATTTCATCACTAAACCCGCCAAGCTTTAGTATTATATTCCGCTGTATATTCTTCTCTTTCAAAGTAATTTACCTCTATACTGCCTGCTTATCTTCTCGTAATGATCTGAAAATTTCCCTTTCGCCCTAATATACGAAAGTTTTTCTATAAAGGTATGCCATTTCATAGAATTTATGTTATCAAAAGATTCTCCATATTCCATTACCACTTCATTGATAGAGCCTTGCCAATGGAACGAAGAAAGCCCTGACGTTTCCGCTGCTTCCGCTGCTTTGAGGTCTGATCCTGAGTTGAGTATAGCGAAGTTGCTAGATATAAACCGATGAAACTGACTAAATAAAAAAAAACACCCAAACCTATTTCCATGTCCAACTTACCGAACTTTTCAGCTCTTTCAACAATCCTGCCCTCATCGTAAGGCTCTCCTTTAGGTCTGCAAAGTATTGCTATTAGGTATTTAATCCCCTTAATCTTTCCAGCTTTAACATCTTCTAAAGCTATCATAACATCTGACGACTGCTGAAACTCTACGGCAGAGCTTTCATAGTTAGGGATAAATGAATCTAACACCTCTTTCTTTTCAGGTAAATAATATGTCTCGCCCTCAAAATCAAAAGATTTACTGTCTAATTCCTTAATAAAGGAATCTATATACAGAACCCTAAAAACAAACCATAAACAGTATTTATCATATAGGTTTTTCCTGTATGGTTCTGGCATCATCTTTATAACCGATTTAGGAATATTGGAACACGCATGTATTACATCTCCGTAGAATTTAGGAAAGGTTTTTAACCTCTCTTTATCTGTTATTCCTATTTCCTCCCTCTCGGCCTCTTCTTTTGTCATCTGGGCATAGATGTCTAAAAGTTTTTTTGGAGCGCTTAGAGCCACCTCATTTAGCTTTATAGCCTGATCTATTGACCACTCTTTCCAAGTGAAATCATTATCGTTAACGATTCCCCTTATTTGGTAATCTTTATCTTGTATTTTTAGGTTGAGCATTTATCTCACTTATTTAATACAAATATAGAGTTTTTATTCAATTATTTAATAGTTAATTCTTCTCCGGTTAGAGGTTTAAATGCGTTTTGCAATTCATGAACTTGTTCCAGAGTTATTACATAAAAAGCGTTGACAGTAAGAGCGAATCCCTTGTCTGTTTTCTCTAATTCAAACCATGGATATTCCGGGTGATAAAACATTGTTGGATGTGAGCCTTGCTCAAACCAAAACCTCTTTAACCGCTCTTCTGTGAGGGGGATTCCTAAATAATTACCCTCTCCAATATAATTTATTCTGCATCTATCTACATCTTTAAAGTCTAAATGATGAACATAATCTGGCTCTCCGTCTAAATCGTCTTGACATTGAACCCAATTCCCTATCCTTAATTCATTTGCTTTCATTCTATCTCTAGTTTTGGAACTGCTAATTTTATAAGCTTTCTATGTGCTTCTTTTATTTTCTTGTAATCATCCCATATAGCCGCATCTTCCTTGTCAAAGGTAATAGTAAAGCCGTTACCTCTTACTGTATAGGCTTTTATGTATGCCCTTCCGTCATCGAAGGGGAAGTATAGTCTATATTGTGTCATCACTTTTTATAAATCTTATATCGCTTATAGATTCCTTTTTATAAATTTTATACCGTTCAGTTTTGTTGTCGCTAATTTCATAACCAAGCTCATTGCATAAAACATCAAACTTATCTTCTAAATCGGATAGTCTTGATAAAGACCTGTAATGACTTTTTCTTGTGTTTGCATTAAATTCCTCTATATTTTTTAATTTAAGAAATTCACAAATACAATAGATAGAAAAAAATATTAGCCAAACTATTGCAACTATACATAATATTATCATAATCCTTTATTTACTAAAACTATAGCTAGTCGTTCCTTTCTTTTTCATCTTCATTACAGCCAGATACCTCATAGCATCTATACCATGATTGAAAGCATCAATAGGTTTATTAACTGTGTTCCCATCTCTGTCCTTGTCCCACCTATAAGACCTTAACTCATTGATTAAGTTAGTACTCCTAGAGGTTACCTTAAATGGTTTCTCCTGAAGTAATTGTAATCCAAAGTTTATGGAGTCTCTTCCTTTCTTAGCGCCCTTTATTCTAAAGCCGTGTAAGCTTATTTCCTTAATACTTTTAGGATCTGCGCTATCTGCAAATATCTCTCTATTAACTTCCAAATCTTTCATTCTATTTACTATGTCCGAGTTTAACATACCCTTCTGATATATAACCTCGTCCCAAATATACGAATTATCTAATTCATAACAAGCAATTAATGTGGTTGGATCGTTTGAGTAACCAAAGTCCATCCCATATCCTACTAAATTAGCATCCTTGTCTATCCTATCTATAGTAGCCCAATTATCAAAAACAACGCCATCTAAGCGCCCTATCTCACCGTCTACATATACCTTGCACCAATTAGACCAATAGTCAGAGGTCTTAGCTCTTTCTACTCTGTCCATTAGTTCGTCTAATATAGATTGAGGCAAGGCTTCGTTATCCTTATAGTTAAGTTTAATAAACTCAGAGTCCTCTTGAGGCACTATTTCTTTGTGCGCCCAAAACTCTAAAGTAGGGTTAAAGTCTATCCATACTATGTCGGACGTTCTCATTATTAATGCGTTGGCTATCTCATGAGAAACATAAGGAGCTTCATTAATAAACAGCCCCGTTCTCTTTCCCGCAGCCTGGGCTTTACCTACCGTATCATAAGCGTTAAACTCTATTATAGAACCTGACTGAAACTTATACATTCTGTCTGTGGCATTGTAATACTCATCATGCCACCTATTGGTTTCCATCATAATCTCCTTGAAGTCCTTTAGAGCACCTTTCTTTATAGCGGGTATAGTCTCAGCTACTATTGTGTAATGTTCGTCCGCATTAGCTAATAGGTTGTCAATAATAACAGCCATTATGCCATAAGTCTTGCCTGCCCAAGTCCCTCCTTGGATTACTTTCTTTCTTTTTTTTAGCTTTAGGAGTTTATTTATCGCTGTTGTCCTCTGAAACATCAGGGAATAATCTTTGATCTAATTTAACTGTACTTTCTTTCTTGTCTGACAGGCCTAAATCTCTAGCAATTATATTGGCGTTTAAGAATCCGGCTGCTGCCCCTTGGAACTTCTGAGTATAGACTATATCTCGCACACGCGTAATGATGTTAACAAAATCTTTGTCCTCTTCACTATCTTTAGGCTTTAAATTCTTCTCAAAATGTATTAAATACTGCTCATTAACATCCAGGTATCTGTATAGGTCTCTTAGGGTATAAGCTCTCATTCTAGGATAACGCACCTCGTCAGCATCCTTGCCTTTGTAGTCTATTTCTATTAAAGGATTATCATCACACCACTGAAAGTATTCACAACATGCATCCCATAGCATTTCAGGAGATTCAAATAACTTACCTCTCCCATGCTTTGTTCTTTGTCTCCAGAATTGGTTATTTTTTGGTGCCCCCATTTATTATATTGTAATAAGCTCTTTTAACACAACTAATTCCTAAGTAATTTATCTTTCTATATCCTGCTTCATTATAAAGTCTTACGAATTCCCTTTGCTCTTGTTCTGTTAACAGATATTTACCATTAACACTTTTCTCTACTAGCTTTATATAATCTTCTAATATCAAAATTTCAGCTTATATACTAGATAACCAAAAGGAACTCCTGCTAAGGTAGCTAAAAAATCCCATATATCAAAATAATTACCCATATATACATCATAGTGTTCTTTTATGATAGCAATTACTAATATCATAATTATGGTTTTGGCGATATTGTTGTTAATCTCTAATAGTATATATGATACTACACAAGATATTGAAGCGTGTAAATATAAGTCTATCATTATCCCTTTAATGCTTTATCCCAGAAATTAGGGGTGATGGGTTGGCCTTGCATGTCGGAGATTGATAGCAGATCTCCTGATTCAACTCTTCTAACTATTTCCCCACCATCTTCTTTATATAGGACTATTTTACCTATCCTAAAATCTAAATCACCCTCATCTCCAAATGGCTCTAATCCCTCATATATAACATTGCTTAGGGCTTCTTGGTATCGTTTTTTATAACCCTGTTGTATTCCTTGAGGTTCTTCCATAAACAAGCCGTTTTCACAAGGAACTAACATGTTTAGTTCAAGGGGTTGTTTGAGGAAGTTGTTGTATCTCCATATATAGCCAAAATAAATAGGTGTTTGCTCGATTCTATACTTACCTCTCATAGATTCAGGGATTTTAGAAGCGGCTTCATTAATCTTATTTCCACACCAATCCACAAACTCGCTTAGTGAGGGTTGGGTTTTAAAATGTTCTTTTAGTGCTTTCATTCGTTTGCTTTGTTTATTTGTTCAAGTAATGTGGGTTTTTTAAAGTATTTATCGCGCAAATTGGCTGCATCATACGCTTGGCCTCTCCAAAATAAATCCGTATGATCGGCATAGCTCTTATTGAAGTAAATAAGGGCATTACGAATTAGCTTGGACTCGTTTTTACTGAATAGTAATTTTATAATTAGTGCTTTCATGTCTTT
>ERZ869936.1086-NODE-1086-length-21111-cov-17.779208_pt1 | contig 21111 bp, 17 predicted proteins | sample MGYA00520876_ERZ869936 | MGnify/ENA primary metagenome ERZ869936 (study PRJEB32218, sample SAMN09650985) | biofilter metagenome | isolation source: enrty point of leading RO module | place: Saudi Arabia: Thuwal, RO plant located on Red Sea | collected 2016-02-17...
ATCGCGGTTTCTGACAGAATGATTCGCGTTCCAGGGACTTTCATGGCTCTGTCGAGACTGAACAATGCTGCGAATGGGACTGTACGGTCTGATCATGCTGGGAACGTGTGCCCAACTCGCGGCGGATGACGTACCGCACTTCAATCGCCGAAACGATTTCCGGAATTCGCGGCTGGAGTTCGAACGCGAGGGCCACGGACACGTGGCCTTTATCGGTGGATCGATCACCGAGATGGACGGCTACCGCCAGATGGTCTGCGCCGACCTGCAGGAACGATTTCCCGAATGCGAGTTCGACTTCACGGATGCGGGCATTGCGTCCACCTGTTCCACAACCGGAGCGTTCCGGTTGCAGCGCGACGTGCTGGCTCACGGTCCGGTCGATCTGTTTTTCATTGAGTTCGCCGTGAACGACGACCAGGATGCCGCTCATACGCGGCAGGAGTGCATTCGCGGAATGGAAGGGATGCTGCGGCACGCCCTCGCGCACAATCCGCAGATGGACATCGTGATTACGTACTTCGTGAATCCGGAAATGCTGGAGACGCTGCATGCGGGCGGCACGCCCCTGACGATCGAGGCTCACGAGACGGTCGCTCAACACTACGGCGTGACCACAGTCAACCTGGCTGCGGAGGTGGCGAAGCAGATTTCCGCGGGAGAACTTACCTGGGACCAGTACGGCGGGACGCATCCCGCACCGCGCGGCAATCGGATCTGTGCGGACATGATCCGGACCCTGCTCAATGAAGCATGGGGCGAACCGGGTTCCGACGAGGAAAAACCCGCCCCGCATGACGTCCCGGCGAAGCCGATCGATCCGCACAGTTATGTGAACGGACGTTTCATCTCGGCAGAGAGCATTCACCCCGGCGCTGGTTGGCGGCATGAAATTCCGGACTGGGCGATGCTGCCGGGACAGTGCCGCGGTCGATTCCTTGATCTCGAACTGTATGTCGCCGACGAGCCGGGAGCGGAATTGTCCATCGACTTTACGGGAACGGCGATCGGCGCTTATGTGCTGGCGGGACCGGACGCGGGGCGTATCGACGTGAGTGTGGACGGGGAGCCCTTTGAGGAAGTTGAGTTATACCACCGCTTCAGCAAGGGGCTGCATTATCCGCGGACGGTGATGTTCGACGCCGAACTGAAGCCGGGCGAGCATTCTGTTCGAGTGCGAGTCGCCGGGACGCGGCACGAACTGAGCAGCGGTCAAGCCGTGCGGGTTCTGGAGTTCGTCGGCAACTGACGTTATTCTCCCTCCGGCCACTGACGCGGAGTCGAGATGATTGTCACAATCGACGGACCAGCCGGGACAGGGAAGAGCACAGCCGCGCGCGGTCTGGCCGAGCGGTTGGGGTTTGAATTTCTCGACACCGGGGCGATGTATCGTGCGTTGGGATGGGCCTGCCTGGAAGCGGGGGTCGATCCGGCGGATGCCGACGCGGCGGCCCGCATCGCGGAAACGACGGCCATCGAATTCCGGGACGACCGCACCTGGGTGGGCGATCTGGACGTCACGGAGGCGATTCGGACCTCGCCGGTCTCGCAGGCCGCATCGCTGGTCGCTCAGATCCCGGCTGTCCGGCGTGAACTCGTCCGGCAGCAACGGCGGCTGGCGGATGGTCGCAGGATCGTCTGCGAAGGGCGCGATCAGGGAACGGTCGCCTTTCCGGAGGCGGAGTGCAAGTTCTTCATTACGGCCGATCCCGAAGAGCGCGCTCGTCGGCGGCAGGGTGAGTTGCTGGCAAAGGGGGTCTCTGTCGATCTGAAGGAATTGTTGGCTGAGCAGAAGGCCCGCGATCGGCGCGACGAGACACGGGCCGAAGCGCCGCTCGTTCCCGCTGACGATGCGATCGGCATCGACACGACGAGCATGACGGGCGGCGAAGTGCTCGACATGCTCGAGCGTCACGTCCGGTCGCGGATGACCGGCGAGAGCTGACGGCGGCGTTTTCCATCCGGTCCACGCGCGAGGACCGACGCCACCTCAGGTGCGATCGCAAGTGACGAGTTGGTGAGACGACGGCGGTTTCTGTACGCTGAATGTTCTGGACAGCACCGACCGGACACTCAAAAGGCCCGCCATGTGTTGCGTTTCTTTGCTCCTGGCTGCTGGGATCACCGTTGCTCTGTTGGAACCGGCGGTCGCGCTGGCCGATCCGGGTGGCGACGAACCGCAAGCCGGCAGCGGACTGGAACGGCGCACGCCGTGGACGACGTCGCGAATCGCCGGAACCCCCGAGCCTCCTCCTCCCTACAAAGTCGAGCCGGTATTCGAGGCACTGACCTTCACCAAACCGGTCGTCATCACCAACGCGCCGGGGACCGATCGTCTGTTCGTAGCGGAACTCGCCGGGAAGATATTTTCCTTTTCCCCGGAGAACGGGGAGACGACCGATCTCGTCATCGACCTCAAGGAGGCGCGGCCGGAACTGTCGTCGATCTACGGACTCACCTTCCATCCCGACTTCGAGCAGAATCGTTACGTCTACATCTGCTACGTGACTGGGCACAATCAGGAAGAGGGGACGCGTGTTTCGCGTTTTCGGATGCGAGCAGAGGATCCGCCGCAGATCGATCCGGACAGCGAGACTATCGTGATTACCTGGTGGTCGGGCGGCCACAACGGCGGCTGCATCAAGTTCGGTCCGGACGGCTATCTCTACATCACCAGCGGGGACGGGACGGGGCCTTCCCCGCCGGATGTAAAACGCGCCGGCCAAGACGTGAGCAATCTGCTCTCAGCAATCCTGCGGATCGACGTCGACCAGACGGAAGAAGGGAGGAACTACCGGATTCCGGACGACAACCCGTTCGTAAATCTTCAAGGGGCCCGGCCGGAGATCTGGTCCTACGGATTCCGGAATCCGTGGAAGATGAGCTTCGATCGAGAGACGGGCGATCTGTGGGTCGGCGACGTGGGGTGGCAGTTGTGGGAGATGGTCTACCGGGTCGAAAAAGGGGGCAACTACGGCTGGAGCATCATGGAGGGCCGCCAGCCGGCCGTGCCCGAACAGGAACCGGGACCGACGCCGATTCTCCCGCCGACGATCGATCATCCGCATTCGGAAGCGGCCTCAATCACCGGCGGGTTCGTTTATCGCGGACGCCGGTTGGAGGAACTCATCGGGGCCTACGTGTACGGCGACTTTCAGACCGGCATCGTCTGGGCGGCCCGCACGGATGAAGAGGGCGGCATCGAAGTCGAGGAGATCGCGCACACGCCGTTGCAGCTTGTCGGCTTCGGCGAAGACAACGCCGGCGAACTCTATCTGCTCGATCATCTAGGAGGCATTTTCGAGCTTGTCGATAACCTGGAACCGGACCGGAGCGGCGAGTTTCCGCGGCGGTTGAGCAATACGGGGCTGTTCACGTCGCTGGAACGTCTGGCGCCGTCGCCCGGGGTGCTCGAATACTCGATCAATGCGCATCATTGGGCCGACGGGACGTCGTCCCAAAGGTGGTTCGCCGTGCCGGGGACGGACGCCGTCACGATCGACGAAAAGGGCAACTGGCAATTTCCGGACGGTTCCGTCATCGCCAAGACCATCAGCATCGACACCATCGTCGACGCGGAACAACCAGTTCGGCTGGAGACGCAGGTGCTGCATCGCGAAGACGGAAGCTGGCGGCCTTACACATACGTCTGGAACGCGGAACAGACTGATGCGGAACTTGCCAGTGCGGACGGGTTCACCCGCACGTTGCAGGTGGCCGATCCGGAGTCGCCGAACGACGTGCGGCAGCAGACCTATCGCTTCGCCGGACGCAAGGAATGCGCGCTCTGCCACAATGCCTGGGTGGAAGCGCGGACGACCATTTTTGGAGTGCAGACCGCCTCGCTGCTGGGCGTGCACGTGAACCAGTTGAACCGTGAACACCAGTACGCGACGGGGCCGGCGAATCAATTACGCACGTTCGAGCAGATCGGGTTGCTTGAGGCCGACATCGAGACCTTGACGGCGGCGAGTCCGCCGCTGGCCGATCCCTATCGAGAATCAGCAGGCCTGAATGATCGCGCACGAGCTTACCTGCACGTGAACTGCGCACATTGCCATCAGGAGCATGCGGGCGGCGCGGCCAACATTGTGCTCACGCGCAGCACGCCGCTGGAAGACACGTTGACGTTGGGTGTGCGGCCGACGCAGGGGACGTTTGGAATCTCGGATGCACGCGTGATTTCATCAGGCGACCCGTCCGGTTCGGTGCTGCTGTACCGGATCGCCAAGCTGGGAGCCGGCCGGATGCCGCGGGTGGGATCCTTTGAAGTCGACTCGCAGGGGGTCACGCTGATTGCTGACTGGATCGCACAGTTGCCGCCGGGACAAACGGAAGGCGACTCGGAGTCGCCGGCGGAGCCACTGGAGTGGATCGCATCCGATCTGGCGAGAATCGAGAGCAGTAAGTCGGCCGAGGAATGCTTGCAAGCGATCGAACGGTTGACATCTTCCACGCGCGGCGCCTTGGCGCTGTACCGATTGAACGAGCGAGCGGAACTGGCTGCCCCGGTGCAGCAGGCGATCATCTCACGGACGGCGAAGCACGAGTCGGCGGAAGTCCGCGATCTGTTCGAGCGATTCTTGCCGCCGTCGGAACGGGTTCAACGGGTGGGTGAAGCCGTGAACCAGGCCGAGATCCTGAGCCTTGAAGCGGACGCCGAGCGGGGCCGCAGCTTGTTCTTCAGCGATTCCGCGACGTCGTGCAAGAAGTGTCACCGCGTGCAGGGGAGGGGAGAACCGCTCGGCCCCGACCTGAGTGAGATCGGCAAGAAGTACCGCCGCGACCAGATTCTGCAGCAGATTCTTGAGCCGTCGCGTTCGATGGACCCGAAGTACGTTCCCTATCTGCTGGAGACGGTGCAGGGCCGGGTTTACTCCGGCCTGTTGGAACGCCGGGACGACACGGAGGTGGTGCTCAGGGACGCCGCGAACAAGACGCACCGTTTCGCCGTTGATGAGGTCGAAACGCTCGTCCGGCAGCAGAAGTCTCTGATGCCCGATCTCCTGCTGCGCGACATGACGGCCCAGCAGGTTGCCGATCTGCTCGCGTATCTGGAGGGCTTGCGATAGTTCTCTTTGAATAATCATCCCGATGGGTGGCCGGGGCTGGACTGAACGAAGTGAAGGAAGCCCCGGTGTTCCGCCATCAGCGAGTCGAGGTTTCACATCGCCGACGCTGGTTCCAACCCCTTGCCGTGATACGTGAGGCGAGGATTGGCATTCTGTTGCGGCGGCTGGCTCAGACGCAGTCCGCGACATCGTCCAGAGAGTCTTCGCGGATGAATCCCTGTTTTGCGGCGTGTTCCGCCGCCGTGAGGGCGCTTTCGAAGAGCAGCATTGGGACGCCCTCGGCTTCGATCTCCCGGCCGATTTTCTCGACGTCTTCGCGGCGGGACGCTTTGACGTCATGGACGTAAACGGCGGCCACGCGGCCGGGGAACTCCCGGCAGGCGTCGCGGTAGAGCCAGGCGTCCTGCTGGCCGGAGTCGCCGATCAACAGAAACGGCAACGAGGGGTAACAGCCCATGATCTCTCGGATTCTTTCCAGCTTGTGGTCGTGTCCCGACTTGAGCAGTTTCATGCTGTCGATCCCGAGATCGCGTAACAGGATCGGCCCCTTCGGAAAGTGATGAAAGTCCATGAACTCTTCCAGCAGGTCGTAGACGTTCCAGGCGCTGGAGGAGACGTAGAAGAAGGGGTTGGCCGCTTCGGAGGAAGCATCGCCCCGCTCGAGGGCGCGGTAGAACGCGGCTGCGCCGGGCACGGCGGGGCGAGTGCGAGCGTTGTTCATCATCGAGATTCTGACCAGTTGGAACAGGTTTGACGCGGAGGACTTGAGGATCGTGTCGTCGATGTCGCTGACGACCCCGAGTTGTGCGTCCCCCGGAGGGATGAGCACGTCCCCGCAGGCGGTCACGTCGTCTTCGCCCGTGATGGAGTCGCACACTTCGAACGTGACTTCGTGCCAGGAATTGTCCGGCTGTTCCGGGGGGGCGGACTCGAACCGGATATCGAAGTAACCCTCGCTGTCGGTCTCGGCCTGCTGCGTTTCGCCGAACATGGTCGCCTTCAATTTGCAGAACGCGATTTCGTCGGTGCGAAAGCGACGAATCATGGCGGCGGCGTTCTGCCACCAGGGATCGTCGTCGGTCGGAGAACGCGTGATTCGATTTTCGAGGACGCGACCCAGAATGCGCTGTTCGCGTCGGTTGCCGTAGCCCCGGTAAGGCTGAATTTCGATCGGTTGATAGAGGTTGAAGCGCCGCTTGATTCGGCGCTTGGTCGCGTCGAACGGCCTTTCGATCGTGTGCAGGCTCTTGCGAAGGGCTTCTTTCCAGAGTGCTGGCATTGGTTCGCAGTGGCGTTGCGCCCGTTGAGGGCTTTGTGGCGTCGGGGTCTTCGGGGCGTCCGTCTGAATGTCTCATGCGAGGGCGCCGCGACGACGCCGAAGTCGTGAGGCTTCCGACGCTACGACTTCCGTTTCGCCGCGACCCGCACGGGAGCGCTCTTTTTCCAATTGCAGCCAACCGCCGAAAACAACCCCCGCGTTACTTCCGAAACCGACCACTCAAACGTCGCAGTCGAGGGCTCGGCGGGAGGGTTTGGGGAACCGGTGCTGGCTCACTTCGCAGAACCGTTGGATGTGATCGAAGTAAAGCCAGTGTGAGATGCGGACCTCGGTGGTTTCCAGGTCGATGACGTTGAAGGAGTTCTTTTCCCGCTCGCGCGCGCGGCCGCGGCGGGAGGTGGTGGTTCCGCTCTGCACGACGATGATGCCGCGTTCGAGTTCGGGACTGCCGGCGTAGACGTCGAGCGAGTTGCCGACATACGCTCGATGCAGATGCCCGCCGAGAATCATGTCGACCTGCTGCCGGTTGAACTCGTCCATGGCCCGTTTGGCCTTCGGCATGAAATCGCTGCCCTCGTAGTCCGGGGCCGGGGCGAAATGGTGATGGGCAACGATGATTCTCCAATCGGACTCCGATGCATCGGCAAAGGCGTCGGCGGCGAATTCGAGCTGCCAGCGCGAGATGCGTCCGTTCTTGATCGCGCGAAGCGGCTCGGTCGAATTCAGCCCGACGAGTTTCACGCCCGGCAGATTCAACACGACGTCAAGTTCCTCGTTAATGTACTTTCGATAGAACGCGTAAGGACTCCGGACGCGGTCGAGCACGCGGTAGAACAGCGGCACATCGTGATTGCCCGGTATGGTCAGCACGGGGACGTCGGGGAGCCGCTTGAGAAAGTTGGCTGCGGCGCGGAATTCCGCTTCCCGGCAGCGCTGGGTGAAATCTCCGCTGACCACAATGGCCTGTGGGTCCAGCTCAGCGGCGAGACCGGGGATGGTGTCACCGACCCTGGGGAGATAGGGGCGGCCGAAATGCAGATCGGAGAGGTGCAGCAGGCGGGTGGTCATGAGTCTCTGGAGCGCATCTGAGTATAGCGAACCGGATCGCGTTTCTCGGTCTGTTGTTCGACGTTCGATGAATCGGCGGCGCTACGACGCGGGTCACACCGATTCGCGGTCCAGCCGACCCGAAAACAAAGCCCTGGCAGGGCACTCGCGCCTCCGGCGCTATTCGGCTTCCGTCGCTTCCTGGGTCCACGCGGCCAGGTCATCCAGCAAACGTTCGGCGGCGCCGGACGCGATGACCTCCTCCGCGACCTGCGCAGCCGCGCTTGTCGTTTCCGATCGGCCGGCCGCAATGAGCGCGGCGGCGGCGTTCACCTTCACGATGTCGGCGGCCGGCCCTTTCCCTCCCGACAGCACGTCCCGTATGACCTGGGCGCTCTCCCCCGGCCCTTCCACCTGGATCGCATCGACCGTACTCTCCGCGCACCCGAAGTCGGCCGGCGTCCATGTGAATCGTCGCACGTCTCCACCGCTGACGTCGAATACGGTCGTCTCTCCCCACAGCGAGACCTCGTCCAGTTCATCCGCGCCGCACACGACGAGTGTTCTCCCCGTTCCCAGTTGCGCGATCGCCTTCGCCAGTTTCTCGGCGGTGGCAACCCGGTTTGCGCCAATCAACTGAAATTCCGCTCCGGCCGGATTCGTCAACGGACCGAGCAGATTGAAGATCGTCCGAAAACCGAGCGTGCTCCGCACCGGGGCGACATGCTTCATCGCCGTGTGCATCACCCTGGCAAAACAGAAACCGATCCCGATGGCGTCGATGCAGCGTCCGACCTGCCGCGGAGAGAGCCCGATGTCGACTCCCAGCGCTTCGAGGACGTCGGCCGAGCCGCTGGAACTGGAGACCCCGCGGTTGCCGTGCTTCGCAACCGGCACGCCGGCCGCCGCCACAACCAGCGCCGCCGCCGTGCTGATGTTGAAAGTGTGCAGTCGATCCCCTCCCGTGCCGCAGGTGTCGATCAGCCCCCGCCTCGACGTCGGAATCACGGCCGCGTGTTCCCGCATCGCCATCGCCGCGCCCGCGACGTCGTCCGCCGACTCACCGGCGACCGCCAGCGCAGTCAGCAGAGCCGCCACCTCCGCTTCACCGCATTCACCGTCCATCACGGCAGTCACGGCGGCATGCATCATTTCCGGAGTTCGCGGTCTCCCGGAAAGGACGGCGTCGAGCACTCGTGCAATCGGCGCATTCACCAGTTGTTCCTCCACCTGCAAGAAGTCGAATCGTTCCCCATCTTCATCGATCACCCCTCAGCTTTCCACCTGCGGAACGAGCGTCGACCTGCGGTCCGTCTCCAAACCGCAAACGCCGAACCGTCCACGCGACGCCGGCACGCGATTCACAATCCCCTCCGTCTTCCCCCAAGCGCGGTCCTTGAAACCGGCTCGATTCCGGCCGTACAATCGCCGGCGCTGACGAATGGTCTCCCCCTCGAGGTTCCCGCATCACAAGGGCCATGGCGCACAAAAAAAGCGACATTCGGATCGTCGACGTTGTTTTCGAATCGGAGGAGTGTCCCTTCCGGTCGCCGTTGAAGTTCGGCGGTCGCGTCATGAGCACGTCCCGGCTGATGAACGCCCGCGTCACGGTCGAAACGCGCGGCGGCCAGCACGCGACCGGCATGGGAAGTATGCCGGTCGGAAATATCTGGGCCTGGCCCACCGACGCCGTCGATCCCGCCGACACCGAACGGGCCATGCTCGAGTTCGGCCAGAGAGTGGCCAGATTGACCGACGGGTTTGACGAATTCGGGCATCCCGTCGGAGTGCTGTGGCATATCTCGGCGGAGTACGATCACCTCGCACGCGCCATCGCATCACAACTGAACATTGCCGAACCGTTGCCCCTCCTCGCCCAGTTGGTCGCCGCCAGCCCGCTCGACGCCGCCATTCACGACGCCTACGGACGCGTGAACGGGATCAACAGCTACAACGCGCTGTCGGCCGACTTCATGAATCACGACCTGTCCCACTTTCTCGACGAGCAGTTCGAGGGGGAGTTTCTCGACCAGTACACGCTCCGCGAGCCCAAGCCGCGGATGCCGCTGTACCATCTCGTCGGCGCCCTCGACCCGCTCACCGAAAGCGACGTCGACTCCCCGATCGGCGACGGACTGCCCGAAACGCTCGGGGAGTGGATCGCCTATAACGGGCTCACGCACCTGAAGATCAAGCTCAACGGGGACGACCTCGACTGGGACGTCGATCGCGTCCTGTCGGTTGACCGCGTCGCCGAGGAAGCGCAGTCCGCCCGCGGCTGCGAAGAGTGGTTCTACTCCACCGACTTCAACGAAAAATGCGAAAACGTCGAATACATTCTGAGCTTTCTGAATCGCATCCAGGAACAATCGCCGGCCGCCTTCGAGCGGATTCAATACATCGAACAGCCGACCAACCGCGATCTGAAGTCGCATCCGGAAAACAAAATGCACGAGGCGGCCGAACTGAAGCCGATCGTGATTGACGAATCGCTCGTCGACTACGAAGCGCTGCTGCTGGCGCGGGAGCAGGGTTACACGGGCGTGGCCCTCAAAGCCTGCAAAGGCCACACCGAGGCCCTCTTCGCCGCCGCCGCCGCGCAGAAATTCGGCATGTTCCTCTGCGTCCAGGACCTCACCTGTCCGGGATATTCCTTCCTCCACTCCGCCAGCCTCGCCGCCAGAGTCCCCGGCGTCGCCGCCATCGAAGGCAACGGGCGGCAGTATTGCCCCGCAGCCAATACGTCATGGGCCCGCCAGGTGCCCGACATGTTCGAGATCACTGACGGAACCGTCGGCACCGGATGCCTCGACGGCATCGGCCTCGGATTCTGAATCGCCGCCGGGCAGTTCCATCAATCGGACGGAATCTCCACCCAGCAACGATCGCGGGCCGCCGTCAACAAGGCCCGGTTGACCCGCAAAGTCTGGCGGGCCTCGTCCAGCGTGCAGGCCGCTTTCATCTTGCCCTCAATCGCATCCAGAGTCTGGTCGGCCTGGATCACGAACAGATCGTCTCGCTCGAATTCAAAGCGGCTCTGTTCCCGCCACTCCTCTCCCGGCTCAGTCGCGATCGCCCAGCGATGGCGATGCCCTTCGTACAGCAACGTGCCGTTTTCACAAACAACCGAGATTCTCGTCTCGTTCGCCGCCTGATGCTGGTTCATGCTGTACGACGTCATGACGTCCCCATTGCGGGCCAACGCGTTCACCGTGTCTTCGACGTCGACCCCGTCCAGCAGAAGATGCGCCGCGTCGGCCGCAACCGCCGTCGTCCGGCCGACGATCCATTCCACGGCGTTCACCAGGTGCGTCAGCGCGTCCTGAATCGCCCCGCCGCCCGTCTCGTGCCGCGTGTAATACGTCTCCCGGTATGCTGGTCGATAGTGCGGGAAATGCTGCCCCGACTGCACACTCACCTGCAGCGGTCGGCCGAAACGGTTAGACCGCACGGTTTCCCGAATCTCACCCAGCACCGGATGGGCCCGGTACACGTACGCCACGCCGGCGTACAGTTCGCGGTCCGCAATGAGCGAGATCAACTCCGCGACGCCCTCTTCACTCACGCTCAGCGGCTTCTCCAACAGCAGATGAGCCCCCGCCTCCGCAACCTGCCGCCCCTGCGAAATATGCAGATGCGCCGGCGTGCAGACCACCACAAGGTCCGGCCGCTCCGCCAGAGCCGCCGTCAGATCATCGGACGTGAACGACAGGCCATATGTCTCCCCCACCCGCCCACGCGTTGCGGCGTCGATTTCGCACAACATCAACTCGGCGCGGCCGGTCTTCTGAAAGCAACGAACATGCCGCTCGCCGATCGAACCTCCGCCCACAACCAGAACGCGATGGTTAGACTCGGACATTTCACCCTTCCATCATCATTCCGGTTGCCGGCAGCATACGCCAACTCACAGTGCTCGCCCCTGCGTGAGTGATTCGATCAATGATCGCAGAGTCTCCTCGGGATAGAGCGCATAGGAGTACTCGCGATCCTGCAAGACTCGATTGGCGGCCAGCTTGTCTTCGACCTCGCGAAGTTGCGCCGCAAGTCTGGCGCGGTAGTCCTCTCCGTGGGCCGCCAGTTGCTCGTTGATCTCGCGGAATTCGAGGTAGCGGGCGCGGTTTTTCGTGCGCCGCAAGCGGCGCTGTCGGAAGGAAAGGTCGTCCACCCGCGCGGACTCCTGCCGTTCAATCAACGCGTGCTTCCGGCGGACGAGGTCTGTGACATCCCCGTCGACGACGTGTCGCTCCGGGTTGAACCGTGCGTCTCGCAGCTTGCGGCGAAGCTCCCGCGCATCGTGCTGTGCGACGGGGTAGGTTTTCCCTACCGGAAGGTGCAGCGTCGCGGTCGCCATCAGGAATCGCGGCGGTTCGATTCCGAAGAACCGATGGATGATCCGGTCGGTCATCTCGTCGTACTTCGCTCCTCCGATGCCGTGCACGAACAGGTCGCTGAGACAGAGTCGGGCGAAGAGCGTGGTCGTCAGGGCGCGGGTCCGGAAACGGACGCCCTGCGCGGGCAACTGTTCCAGTCCTTCGACCGCGCAACAGGCATCCATCTCAGGCGTCAGCCGCAAGGTGGCGAAGACGTCGGCGCCGTCGGAGAGCTGGAGTTCGTTGCCGGTCTGCCGGGCGAAGACGCGGCTGCGGTGCTGTTGGCCTTCGCGCCACATCCAGAACGGCGCTTCCAGCCAGCCGTCGAGTTCGGCCAATTCGGGAACGGGGTGCGACCGGCTCCTGATCCTGTTTACTTTACGGTATTGCCACAGCACTTCGTTATGGATCTCGCGAAACCGCGGCAGATGCGCCAGCAGATGGCTGGCAAACCACAGGAAGGCCGGCTGCCGGCACATGCGGCTTAGCGGCAACTCCAGGTTTTCGAGCCCAAAGCGGCGTTCCGCCGACTGACGAGCGGCAGTCAGACAGTCGCTGAGGGATCCACTTTCTTCGCTGTATCTCACGGCCACAGGCCACATCTCGGCCACCACGGGGCGAACTTGCCAGTTCGACATGTGTGCGACTGCCCGCTCTCCGAAGGAGCGGAAGAGCTTCAGGTCGGCGATCGTCGCGTCCTCCCAGGGCTGTGACGGACAGGGAACATCGTAGGGGAGCCACGCGGCCGCAGGGCGTCCCGGCGCGCCGCCGGGAATCTTGACCGCCCGCGAGGAGACGGTGTCGTTATCGACGATGAGATTGAGGCCGGTCCCGCTCGCCCGGTCTGCCATTTGCCCGAGCACGAAGTTCTTGACCCAGACGCCGGGGTGAAACAGCGCCGGCTGATGTCCTCCGGCGAACACAAGCTGTGAGCCGTCGGGAACTTCTCGCCGTTCGCCGGTGATCTGAGACGTGTAATCGGCCGCTGCACGAAGGCAGCCCTCGCGAGCCCAAGCGCGAAGATGTTCCAAAGTTCGTCCCTGGAGATCGAGGCGTTCCGCTGCGAGCCGGTCATGAGTCTCGCGGGCGCTGCGGCACGCCGCGGCCAGCGGGACGCTCATCAGAATGCGTCCGTTCTCCGAGGGCGCCCGGAATCGTTGGGGCGTCCAGGCATCTTCGGCCGTATCGGTCCCGCGATCACGTTCCGTCGCCGCTTGCGGCTTCAGCCCTGCTGAGGTGGGATCAGGCGGAACGGCGGCCGGCATCGCGCGGAATCCAGACGTCTGAGAGGATTGAACGGCGGTCACGGGGCGGCGGCGCCTGCTGCGGCGGGCTTCCCGCACTCCATGGAAAACTCATCCATCTCGCGCTTGAGCACCTCGCGGTAGTACCTCAGCCGACGTTCGGAATCGTCGAGAGACCCGCCGAAGGAGCGCTCTTCATCGAGATAGATCAGAGGCACCGGAAATTCGACGATTCGCAGACCGTGACGGACCGCCTGAACCCAGAGTTGCAGCGGCATGGCGTAACCGAGTTCCGTCACGTCGAACCGCGTGAGGGCCAGCGGGCTGTAAGCCTTGAAGCCGCAGAAGGCGTCGGTCAGCTCAAGCTGAAAGCACTCGTTGAGCTGCCGGGTGATCTCCATGTTGATCCGCCGCCGCGCTTCCGGTGGCCGGCTGTCGCCGGGGAACGGCTTGAGATAACGGCTGCCCGAGACGATGTCCGCGCTTTCACCGTCCGCCGGTTGCAACGCTGCGACCAGTTGCGGGATCAGTTGCGGCTCATGCTGTCCGTCGCAGTCGATCGTCACCAGCGCGTCATACTCCTGGGCCAGCGTGAATTCGAACGCCGTCCGCAAGGCGGCGCCGTACCCCTGATTTCCCTCGTGATGAACGACCTGGAGATCGGGGAGGGAATCGAGCAGCTCCGAAGTCCCGTCGGTCGAACCATCATCGACGACGAGGATGTCGCGACAATGCTTGCGCACCTCTCGCAGCACGTTTTCCACGTGGGAGACTTCATTGAAGACCGGCAGGGCCGTCAGATAATTCCGCATCATGCAATAGTCTCATCGTGAAGCCGCAGGAGTCGCCGTGGTTCCGCGCTGACACCCGAACCGTTCATTCTAGACGTCGGCGGTGGTGCGTCAAATCGCTGAGCGATTCCCTGGAGCGCCGAGCGACGCGCTCCCCTGCGGGTCGCGGCTGAACGGAATTACCCGCCGCGACGGTTGTGACTGAGGTTCAGGCTTCTAGAATGAGGTGGCTGCCCATGGTTTTAACGCGCAGACCCTGTGTGCGCGACACCGAACATCAACTGAGGATCAGCACGATGGCTTACACTCTTCCCGACCTGCCGTATGCGTATGACGCTCTTGAACCGCACATCGACGCGCGGACGATGGAGATTCATCACACGAAACATCACCAGGCCTACATCAACAAGGTCAACGACGCTCTGGAAGGCCACCCGGATCTCGCTTCGAAATCGATCGACGATCTCGTCGCCGGACTGTCGAGCGTGCCGGAGGACATTCGGACGGCTGTGCGGAACAACGGCGGCGGACATGCGAATCACTCGCTGTTCTGGACCGTGATGGGCCCGAACGCCGGCGGCAGCCCTTCGGGGGATCTCGCTGCTGCGATCGATTCGACCTTCGGCAGCTTCGACAATTTCAAGGAGCAGTTCGCAAACGCGGCCGCCACAAGGTTCGGCAGCGGATGGGCCTGGTTGTCGCACGGCGACGGAAAGATCCTTGTCGAAAGCACTCCCAACCAGGATTCTCCGCTTTCGGAAGGCCGCACGCCGCTGCTGGGCCTGGATGTGTGGGAGCACGCCTACTACCTGAACTACCAGAACAAGCGGCCTGACTACATCGCCGCGTTCTGGAACGTCGTCAATTGGGATGCTGTCGCGAGTCGGTTTTCGGCTGCGAAGTAAATCCCGACGGGGACCACCGACGTCACCGAAGCCAGCCGCGGAAGTGCGCGGCTGGCTTCATTTTGAGACCGGACAAGGGGCAGGAAACCGCCAGATGAATCGCGAGAAGAGCCGCGCCGAATTCGCCCGCGCGTCGCGCATCATTCCGGGAGGAGTGAACAGTCCGGCCCGCGCGTTCGGCGCGGTGGGCGGCGATCCCCTCATCATTGAACGCGGCGACGCGGCGCTTCTGACCGATCTCGATGGAAACGAGTTGATCGACTACGTCGGTTCGTGGGGGCCGCATATTCTCGGTCACCGCCGGCCCGAAGTCATCGCCGCGATCCAAGACGTGCTGGCCGGCGGGACAAGTTTCGGCGCGCCCACGCAACTCGAGACGCAGCTTGCCGAATTGATCGTCGACGCCGTCCCGTCGGTGGAGAAGGTGCGGATGGTCAATTCAGGGACCGAGGCGACGATGAGCGCGGTTCGGCTCGCACGAGGGTTTACCGGCCGGGACGCGGTCGTCAAATTCGCAGGCTGCTACCACGGACACGTCGACAGTTTGCTGGTGCAGGCCGGCAGTGGGGCGCTGACTCACGGCGTGCCGTCGAGTCCGGGCATTCCGGCCGGATGCACAAGCGATACGCTCTCGGCCGAATTCAACGACGCCGAAGGGCTCGCCGCACTGTTCGAGGAACGCGGAGACGACATTGCGGCGGTGATTCTTGAGCCGGTCGTCGGCAATATGGGGGTGGTTCTTCCGCAGGATGGATTTCTGAAGGCGTGCCGCGAACTCTGCACGCGGCACGGCGCGGTCCTCATTTTCGATGAAGTGATGACCGGCTTTCGTCTGTCGTACGGAGGAGCGCAGGAACTGTTCGGCGTGACTCCCGATCTGACAACGCTCGGCAAGATCGTCGGGGGTGGTTTGCCGGTCGGCGCTTACGGCGGCCGGGCCGACATCATGGACAAGGTTTCGCCCGTGGGGCCGGTCTACCAGGCGGGGACGCTGTCGGGAAATCCGCTGGCGATGGCTTCCGGGATCGCGACTCTGACCGTGCTGAAGAACGAGTCACCCTATACGCGGCTGGATGAGATGACCGGCGGCCTCGTCGCCGGCATTGAGGCCGCCGCCGACCACGCGGGTCTGCCGCATCAGACGGCGCGATGCGGGAGCATGTTCACGTTGTTCTTCAACCCGGAGCCGGTGACGAACTACGGCGTTGCGTCGCAGAGCGATACCGAACGGTTTGCGAAGTATTTTCAGGGAATGCTGGAACGTGGCGTCTATCTGCCGTGCAGCCAGTTTGAAGCGAACTTCGTCTCCGCAGCGCATACCGAGGAGCAGATTTCGCAGACGGTCGCCGCGGCGCGAGAGGTCTTGTCGTCGTTGTGATGTTTGACGGACGTTAATCGCCGTCGTTTCTCGGTCGTGCGCGCGGCCGGTGCGTTCGCGGCTTTGGAATTCGCGTGGGTCGGGGAGGAAACTTACCAGCCATCGGCCCGGACGGGATCGACCTGTTGCATCCCGGTGACGCGGATGATGAGGACGCGTTCTGATCCCCCGCCGCCCTCTTCGTCGAAGAAGAACAGGCTGCCGATGGAATCAGGTTGGCCCCGCCCTGCCCCGAGCACGAGAATCTCGCCGAGGTTCATCTGCAGGTCGATGCGCTGCTCGTAGAGTTCGTCGATCTGTTGCGCCTTCTTGAACGTCCATTGCTGGTCGGAGGCGACCCGCCGCACTTGAGATTCGCCGTGGTGAATCTCGGGCAGCACCTGAAGCCTCACCCAGCCCTCCTGGTCTCGTTGGGCAGAGACTCGCAACACACAACGGGCCGAGTCGTAGCGCCGGGTGCTTTCGCCCTGGAGGGCGGGCGTCTGGAATTCGACCGGCGCGTCGTAGACGGCGGCTTCGAGTTCCGCCGAGTCGCCGGAGAGGAGCGTGAACTCCTGGTATCTGGTTTTCTGTGCGGCGCTGCCGGTCTCTTTGTCACTGACGATGGCGCGAATCTGGCGTGGTGGATTGGAGGGCGTGAGTCCGCAGCGGAATCCCGCCTTGCGAAGCCGCACCGAGGTCTGCGCGTCGATGCCGCCGCCTTCAGCGATGCCGCTCCATAAGGCCTCTCCGACGAGGATGTCACCGCGCGGGCGCTCGACGAAGTAAACCTGCAGTTCGATCCCGTCTTTAGGGGCCACGAGGGGCGAGAGGACGGAGCGCTCCGTCTGCTGGGTCTTCCGAACGTTGAGTGGTTCACAGCCCGAGGCGATCACTGCAAGGATGAGGAGCAGGGGCGCCATTCTCCGCGCGCGAGGACTTCCATGCGCCGTGCGAGACCGGCGCAAAGCTCTGTGGGGAGGGAAAGGACCGTCAGACCGCGTCATGCGATGTGGCTTATTGCGTTTTGCGAATCAGTGTTGGCGATCTGTCTCGCGGATTCTCGTCCTCGACAGTGCAAACACCGCTCGACGCGGACACATGGTAGAGCGATTCGCTCTAGCGCCGCAGGGCGACTTGCGTCGCCTCACTTCAGCGGCTGTTTCCTGCGTGAGATGAGAAGTGGAGGGGCGTGGGGGTATATCGCGAAATCGGCCGCGCTGTCAATTGCCGCCGCTTGAGTGAAGGCCTGCTTGAGGCCCAAACGGGAAACTGAGATTGCCGAAAACGGCCGAAAATACTACGAGTGTCGTGTCTCCCTCTCGCCGGGGGAAAGCACAACCCGATTCCGGGCAGGGACTTGGGGGAAGCGACATGTCACCGCCGCCGACATCGGATCAAACCTCACATCTCGGCGCGAGTCGTACGGCTTCGCCGACCACGGATTCCGAGGCTCTTCCCTTCGGCACTTTTCGCCCGTCGCGGTCGATGGCGCGAGTCCTCGCCGTCACGAGACGGTTGCCGGATCGCACCTGGAGCCGAGCGGTGAGTTCGGTCTGCCGGCGCCTGTTGGGAGACGTCGGAGACGGTCCGATCGACACCGAGGTCTACTCATTTCGGATGCGGCTGCATCCTGAGGACAATCTCTGCGAGAAGCGGGTGCTGTTTGCTCCCCAATCGTTCGATCCTGCCGAGCGGAAGTTTCTCGCTGAAACGCTCGATTGCGGATCGACGTTTATCGACGTGGGAGCGAACGCGGGGGTCTACAGCCTGTTTGTCGCGCAGACGTGCAGCGATCGGGCGCGAGTCGTCGCTGTTGAGCCCGATCCTCGTGTCCGCAGCCGACTCGAATTCAATATTCGCGCCAGCGACATCGGCTGCATTGAGGTCGACGGGACGGCGGTCAGCGATCGCTGCGGGACCATCGAGCTTTTCCTGAATCCCGTGAACCGCGGGTGCAACAGCATCGTTCGTCAATCGGGCGAGTCGATCGTGGTTCAAGCGGTGACACTGCGGCGTTTGCTCGACGCCCACGAGATTGAGCGCCCGGACTGCATCAAGCTCGACATCGAGGACGCCGAAGAGATCGTACTCCGCCGGTTCTTTGACGAAATCGAGCGGAAGCGATGTCCGGGCGCGTTCATCCTGGAGCAGCATCGAAAGCAGCCGCTGAGCCCCGCCGTGAATCTGCTGCTCGATCAGGGGTACCGGCTCGTGCAGCAGACCCGCATGAACGTAATTCTGACACTGCGTTGAATTGACGCCCTACGCAGCAGCCGGCAGCACATCCTGAAGCTGCTCGGCGACTTGCGAGAGACTTTCGTTCGCACTGGGGACGGCGCAGGCAGTGAGGGTTCCGGCGTCGAGTCGGATCATGTCCTCGATCGGGACGCGCTGCATCTGAGAGCGGCTGACGTAATAGTCGAGTAGCTGGTCGAGAGCGAGCGTGGCTCTTGCCCTCTTCGGGCGGAGTGCGATGACCGGCTTTCCGGTCGCAGCCGCTTCGGTGAGCATCGTTCCACTGTCTTCGGTGCAAAAGATGACCCGGCCGCGTCCGAGGAGTGCGTTGTAGATTCGACGCGGATCGGTGCGGACGATCTGCAGTTCGTCGACGCATGCTTTCACTTCGGGGCACGACAGGAGTTGTTCGCATGTCCGATCGGTGCGGCGGGATGTGGTGATCAGCCAGCGGATGTTGAACCGCGCTGCGAGGATCGGCAGGGACTCGGCGAGGGCGGTCCAGTCGCGGCGTGAATACCGGTATCCGCCGGACCGGCCGCCGACGAGGAGCGTCCAATGCGACGTACCGGTGAACCCGGCGGGTTTTCCGGTCAAATAGTCGGTCTCCGCCTGGTTGAGAATCGCGGGTGTGATCTCGGTCGGAATCGGAGCATCGATGAAGCGTGGGTCACCCGCGTGTTCACTGTTGTGGACGATGAGCCGGGAGAAGTATGCGTCGCTGATGCCCCGCGAAAACCCGATGAAGACGTTGGCACACCGGTAGTGCTGCGCCAGCCAGGCGTTGATGAATGCGGTCTTTCCCCCGGAGGAGATAATCAGGTCGGGCCGATGCGGCAGTTCCGCCGGCAGCCGGTAGACCATTCTCAGCCAATTCAGGCCGGGGAGTGTGCGATGCTGCTTGAGATAGAACCTGAGCGCGTCGTGGTAGGCGGCAAATCTCATGCGGACGTCGAGCCGCGAGATTGTCGCCGGCCGCTGTGCTGTCATCGCCTGGGCGACCGCCTCGGACTTCTTGTAGTGGCCGGGCTTTCCGTCCTTGAGGATCAGCAGGTGGAGCATATCAACGGCTCAGCGGGGAGAGTCGATCGATGATGTGGACCGCGGAGACCGTTCGCGGAGGAGGCCCGCGGGCTGCAACCAGTGGGCGTTGTGGACCGTCTGACGTTCCGACAATCAGGCGGCGGCCCGGCGGTCCTCGTATTCGTAGCCGAGAAGTTCGATTTCGCTGCGAAAGTGATCCGCGATGATCTGCTGCTGCCGCTCGTCGAACAGTTCGCTGTAGTGACGTTTGTCTTTGCGGGTGTGGCTCTTGGCTTTGGGGAGCCAGCCGTCGAATTCGATGCCGACTTGCGCGAGGGCGTGCGCCATGCCGTCGGTCAGTTCCTCGAAGCGTCCGACGTAATCGACGGCGACTTTCCCATCGATGCTGTAGTACTGGAAGTTGTACTGGGGAAACCGGCCCTGGTATCGCTCGAAGTACTGTTCGAGCGTCATCGGCTTGCGGTCGCGTGTGCAGCGCCAGAAGTAGTTGGAGACGGTCTTGTCCCAGGGATTGCGGTCGAACGTGAACTTGAAATAGGAGTTCCAGACGTGGGGTTCGATTCGCTCTCTCGCATCAGCGGCCGTCATGTGGCCCCAGAACCGCTGCTTTTCGCGACCGCGGACGACGAGCTTGTAGACGTCGTACCAGCCGTAGTTGCGACGATCCTCCAGGTAGTTCTTCGGCTCGACGCCGAGCGGCCTGCGAATCGCTTCCTCGTCGGGGCCCATCGGCGTCACGACGTCCTCGGGTCCGTCGCAGTAGCGGGAGAGCGAGATTTCGGTGCTGGACGACGCCGTCTTGCGTGTCTTGAGGTAGATGAACTTGTGTTTGTGCGACAGCAGCATGGCAAGTCTCCCCCGCGGGCGAATCAGGCGGCCCGCTTCTGGATGTTCTGGAACCTCTCCGGCGCGTGTTTGGCGGAACTCCAGTCGTCGTAGTCGTAGCCGAGCGGATGCTTGAGCCACGCGCGGCAGCGGCGCGAGAAGTATTCGCGGTCTTCCGCGCTGAACCACTCAACGGGATCCCGATTGTCCTTGCGGACGAGATCGAGTCGTCGTCCGGGCTCTTCCCGCCGGGACATTTTGTCTTTCGTGGAGGCCTCTGCGGCGCAGCGGAAGATGTCCGGATCGCTCACCGGCAAGCCGAGGAATTTCCAGGCGCGCTGCAGTTCCCCGGCGGCGTCTCGCGAGAGTGATTCGTAATGCACAACATGGACGTTGCCGGGCAGAACCTGCGAAACGCGTCCCCAGGCGTTGAAAAAACTGATGCGGCGGATGAGATCCCATTTGTTGGGATTCGCGAAGAACCGTTGCTCCCGGAGATACTCTGAGAAGGTCATCTGGAAGTCGTGTTTGCGCTTCTCGTAGCGGGAGACCATAGCGGCCCGCATGTCGCGGACGAGGACCAGGTATCTGGGATAGCGGAGCAGATTGCGGAACGGCGCTGCGTGCACAATCGGTGAGGGCGCGTGGTGCGTCCAGACAAGCTGGGGGATGTCGGGCCGGGGTTTGATGTCCCGCGGATGCCCGATGAGCACGCGGTCGTCGATGTGCTGCGGACGTTCCACGCCGTATTGCAGGCAGATCGCCTCGGCCAGCAGATGGTTCAGCCAGTGGCTGCCGGACTGCTGCCCGGTGACCACGTGGCAATCGACGTCGCGGTGCCGGAACAACGTCCAGCGAAACAGATCGTCCCGCAAGAAGCGGGCGGCGTAGCGGAATTCCATTTCCGTCTTTCCGGCTCGTGTCCTGTCAAGGCTT
>ERZ869936.1087-NODE-1087-length-21101-cov-4.180129_pt1 | contig 21101 bp, 35 predicted proteins | sample MGYA00520876_ERZ869936 | MGnify/ENA primary metagenome ERZ869936 (study PRJEB32218, sample SAMN09650985) | biofilter metagenome | isolation source: enrty point of leading RO module | place: Saudi Arabia: Thuwal, RO plant located on Red Sea | collected 2016-02-17 ...
ATCTTGAATCACTACCAATTATTACATCATTTACACCTGTACCAGTATTTAAAGTTGCTGCTGAACCACTATTGGCAACATTATCTGCGGTAGGCCAATTAGAACCTACATTAATCGTTAATCTATCAGGAATAGATTCAGTAAAAATATTATTGGTATCATCAGCAGTAATAATTCCTGTAATAGATGTTGATTCAATAGTATCATCACCTAATAAATCTAAACTTATTCTTGTATCATTATCTGGAATATTAGTTAAAAGACTTGCATCAACAGCAGGCAATCTACCAAGGCTATCTAATTGAACAACATTACTATTTCCAGTACCTAAAACACCAGTAGAAGCACTACCTAAACCTAGAGAAGTTCGTGCATCAGAACCACTTTCAGCAACAACATTAGAACCATCACCTACATAGATAACACCATCACCTTTAGATAGTGAATTAAGTGGAGAACTAGTAAATGTAAATAAACTTGACATTGTAAATTACCTTTTTTAGATGTATTTATTTAATTATACACTAAGAAGTTTGTATGCCACGATAATTTACAAAAACACCAGCAGTTGTAGAAGATGCAACAAAAACTGGCTTAGATAAAGATGGTTCGCGTATAACCACATTGCCAGAAATAGAATCATCCAGAAAATATGTTTCACCAGCAGTTAATCCTGTTAATCCCGTAACATATTGTCCTGGTAAGGCGAAAGAAAAGTTGTCATCATCAGTTATACCAGCTACCATTCCAACAGTTTCTTGTTTTTCATTTGACGTAGCAAGTGCTTTAACATAATTACTTCCATCTAATCTAATTAAATTTCCAACAGAAAACCCATGAGAAGTTTGATTAACAGCAATCTTACTATTTGCATTTACATTTAATAAATTAGAACCATCTATAGCCGGTAATGAAGTTATCCATTGAGGGTCGCCAGAACCAGATATTCTACCAATTAAACCTACACCAATATTTTCCATTTCAGAAAAATTGATTTCTACACCAAAAGGATTTGTTCCAGTAGAAGCTGGTCTATAACTTGGCATCTTTTTATCTCCTAATTAACAATCCACCATACTTTATTGGCTGAACCTGTTGAGGCAATTATATACACTCTTTCAATATTTCTAATATTTATATCTAATGCAGCACCAGCAGCAACAGGAAAACCATCTGTATTGTCAGAATTGTCAGCAGTTATATTTTCTGAAAACCCCACATATAATGTGCCGGAATTTCCTGTATCAGCATATATTGTCATTCCAACACCAGCTTTAATAGATTGAGATGTAATCTGTACAGCAGTTGTTCCTATGCCAGATTTTCTACCTGTATAACCTTTAGAATTAACCATTGTAATAATTTACCTCATCTAATTTATTGTCATATTTATCTGCAATACTAGCAACAGTTGAAGTCTTTTCATTATCTGGAGAATAAGTTTTACCATTTTGCCCAACTATCACAGCTTTTCCAGGAAGATGAAATCTCATTCTACCTAATACTTGATTTCCAGTAGTTGAACCACTTGTATTTAATATATCATTCATTTAATTCTCCCTAAAATTATACACTATCTTCTATCACTACCCGTGAAGGGTTGATAATTGTTACTAATAAATGGACTTAATATTGCTTTTGAATTTAAACCACCTTTACCATCTAAAGTACCACCAAATGAAATTTGAGTTTTTAATTCTTCATAAGAAGCACATGGCCCTATTTCAATTAAATCTTTAAATGCTTTTGTTCTTTCTAATGTTTCTAACATTGTTGGACCGCATCTTGCTCGAATACCTGCTAATAATGCTTCTGACCTAAGTTTATTTTTATCAATTAAACAGGCTGATTTAAGAGCAACTAAATCTATAAAAATTAAATCTGGGGTTGATAATAAAGTTGGGTCTGGACTTATATCTGGACTTGTATCACTTATAGTAATTGTATAAGTATTTGATAATGGAATTTCTTTAACTACAAATCTAGCAGAAACAGTAATAATTTGTTTTAATCTATCATCCGAATATGTTGGAGAAGATTCCAAGTCATCTATTAAAACTCTTAATATTTGTACTATTTCTGTAGACCATGACATGGTGTATTATACACTATGGCGAAATATACAGTTGGTGACAAGGTTTCTAAAAAGGGCGGGGATTATAGATTTGATGGCACAGTTGTAGCTGTTTTTGAAAAACTATCTGGCCTAATAAGATTAGTTGTAGAAGATGATAGGGGAGTTCTACACATCTATTCTGAAAAGAATTTAGAATATCGAGATTGACCACAATCCCAAATTTTAAAAAATCCCTCTTTATAACCAGAATTTCCTGGAAATTTCATTCTATGGTATATAATTCTACCATCAGTCCATCCAAAACTGATATTTGTAGAAATATGCTTAAAATCAAAGTTTTCTAAGTAATTACCAGAACCATATCTTAAATCAATAAAAGTTGATAAAGAATTTATATCAATATTATTTTCAATATATTTTACTAATTTAGAAAATCCACCTATAACACTATAAAACTTTTTATGACAAAATCTTGAAATATCATAGTTTTTATCTTTTGTTCTTTTTATTTGCATAATAGAAACTAATTCATTTTCATAGAAAAGCCCAATGGATTTTCCTTGTCCTTGTCCCATTAAGTGATTTTCTTTTAAAAATTTATTTGCAATTTTGTTATCTACACCATAAATATTACATTTTCTAGCATGGATTTTTGTACTTTTACTTAATTTATTTAGAACTATAGATTTGACTATATCAAATTTATCTGCATATAGTTCATTTTGCCGAAAAAATGTGGGTGTATATCCATTATCAATATATAACAACCTTTTTTCTTGATGATAATTATCATTTTTGATTACAGCATCACTATGCCAATAAAATCCGTCAAGCTCAACTATTAATTTATCTATTAAAAAATCACACCTTGAATTTTCTATTTGAACTTCAGTTTTATATTTTATATTATAATCATCCAAAAAATTAGCAAATAAAGATTCTAGTTCTGACCTATTTTTTTCTTTATCTAAAGCTCCGGTTCCATATTTTTGTATTCTACCATAGACACTAGATACTGCCATTTCTTTATCTTTTGCCCATTCTTTTACTGTTTTTCCTTTATAATATACTTTACCAGAATCAATTCTTTTCTGTTGTCTTTTTTTTTCGTTAGATTCTAAGTTTTTTGGAATTAAAAGGGAATTTTCAACACCATATTTTTCCAAACAGGTGTTTTTTCTAGTTTCTAATATTTCATTTCCCTTGTCTGTATTATATATATTTTCATCACCATACCTGTTTTTAATAGTTTCCTTGAGCTTCTTTTTTCCTTCTTCTGTTTTTAAATAGTATTCTTCTCCGTATCTTTCTTTATTGGTTTTCTTAGTTTTTTCTTGAATATTTCCAGTAGTATCTAATCCCCACTCTTTCATAGCATATATTAACGAAGTTCTACCCAAATTAAATCTTTTAGAAATTTCTAAAACAGAAATATTTGGTTCGCTATTATACAAAGAAATAATTTCATCTTTATAAGATTCAACACAATTTCCAGAACCACCCTTAGTTTTACTACTTTTAGACTTGATTTCAACACTCTTAGTGGCTATATCTACACCATATTTTTTTCGGCAAGATTCTTTTCTCTTTTTAGTTCTACATTCCTTATTAGGACATGCATCTTTATTTATAATTTTATGTCCTTTTATTACGTTTCTGTATATTTGTTGATATTCAGAACAACAATAATCACATATTAAGTTAATTTTTTTAAGTGAGCCTTTGGTCAAATTTTCTACATTTTGGTTTATCATATAACTATTATATCGTTGTCGATAGAAAGTGTTAAGTAAGTCCATAAAAAAAGTCGGCAAAGCCGACTTTTACTAACAAAATTATAATCAGATTGCAATAAGAACAGTTCGACGACTATCTAGAACTGCGAAACCAACCCCTTCAAGCTCCCCATACCAGCCTACTCTTCGCTGTCTGTGGAGTGTATCGTCAGGGAATACCTCAAGTTCACCTTGAAGTGGCATTACCAAACTATCATTCTTTTCTAAATCAAGACCAATTGCAATTTCCTTTTTGTCTGAAGGAAATGTACCAGACAATTCATCTGTATAGAAAGTATTATATTCTTGACCTTCACCAAACTCATCAATATCTCTTAGATTAACATTGAAAATTCGAGATAAAGCATTATCTGATTTTTTTACCATTATTTCTCTACGTGTAAGTTCATCAACTTATTCAACATTCCACTTTCGGATATCTTCCATTGCTTCTGGAGAAATAGCCATATCTGTCATTTTACCACGATTTACTGATGTTGAATTACCACCACCATTTCTTCGCATTAAAAGTTTACCTAAGCTAACTACTCTTTTAGTAAATTGACCAGCAGCAGCATCACTATCAAAAACAACAACATTTCTATCAAATGCAGCCGAAATTAATGTATACCAACCATCGTCATTTAACTTTTTCGTAAATTGACCTTCAAGAACATCAAGCATTCGGGAAATTACATCCCATCTAGCATTCCGAACGTATTTTCGATTTGTGTCAATAGCACCACCTAAATCATAAGTTGGAACCATAACATAATCACCTTCAACATGACGCTGAGGAATATAACCATGATTAGGAAGTGTATAAGCAACAAAGTCTTCCTCTGTTCCTGGTGGAAGCAAATCTAAAGGAAATTCTGGTGTTGCTGGTGCATCAATCTTAATTGGCTCAAAAATACCATCAAGAATATCACCATTTAAAACGCCTTGCCTTAAAGGTAGTTCAAGTGCTTTTGCCACTTCAAAACCAGCATCTAAAGCTTGACTCTTATTTGCTGAACCACAGAGTTTTAAAGTATTGACCAAAACTTCTTGTTCATGTTTATCTAAATCGTGAAAACTCATTACTTACTCCCTATTAGGATATATTAATATGTACTTTAACGTAACCATCTTCATCTTTTGAACCTAAAAATCGACCAACCTTTGCGGAGCCAGCAGACGTAGTAAGTTCACCATTCGTATCAAAGTAAGCAGAATCACCAGCAGAAGGTGTATCTCCAGACTTTAACTTATTTGTAGTAACTTCGCCATGATGTAATACAGCAACCTTACCACCTAATTGTACTTCATCTTGGTGCCAATTAACATGTGTTCTAGTTAAATCTAAATTAACCATATCATTTAATAATAGACCAGCAGCTACACCATCACCAGTTCCAGTTGGAACTTTAACAACAGCATTAGCATCATCCATAAAAGCACCTGAAGCACTTGTACTATGTGTCACAACAACGCCACGTTCGGCAGTTTCATTCATAAAATAATGAATGTCAACACCAATATTATATTTTCTATCGCCTTTAAGAGCCATTATTAATTCTCCCTTTTTACTTCATTAATTTAGCAATAGCAGATTGTAATTCACCACCATCTTCATTGCTTTCGGGTACTTCGTTTAAGTTTGCTTCAGCACTTTCTGATTCTGTATCTAATACAGTATTATCATCTGGAGTTTCTGTTTGTTCAACAGGTTCCGCATTAGCTTCAGCTTTTACTTTATGTGATTCAATTATTTCACTAGCAACACTATCAAATTGTTCATCATTAAGTTTATCAAACAACTTAACTTTTTCTTCGGCAACAGATTTTTCAATACCGTTGTCTACTAATTTTGAAACTCTATTTGCAACAACATTTTCGTGCTTAATTTTGTCTAGAGTGTCATTTAATTCTGAAACTTTATCATTTGATTCTTTAAGTTCATTTTGAGTCTTTTCATTTGCTTCAGTTAGATTTTTAATAGAAGCATTAGCATCTTCTAAAAGACCATCTTTACTTTCAAGAGTCTTTTTAAGCTCTGCAATTTCATCTAAATATTTTTGAACATCAGCTTTCGCCAATTGGTCTTTTAGTTCTTTATTTTCTTTTTCAAGACTATCAATTTTTTCATTAAATTCTGACATGTTATTTTCTCCAATAACTCTTCGATTAATATATACACTATCGTTAGTAGAAGCACTTGAAAACTTAAAATTGTTAGATTTATTTAATATAATGCTTTCTGGATTTGCAGGATTGTCAACAAATCCTTTTCCAGAAAAAACTATATTTTCAAGTAATCTACCAACCTTATAATTCTCATATTTACCAGTCCCACCATAAGCTCTTAGATGCTTAGTTAAAAATGAAGACTTATCTGTTCTTTGAACAATATTATATTCATCATCAGGAGATATCAATGCATAACTAAAATTAGAAAACACGCATTCCATAGAAACATACTTGTCACCACTTTCAATTTCATCTATTAAATCAGTTACTTGTTTTGAAAATTTATCATCATTCCAATGAGTATAAATAACAGACCCCGTAACCAAATGATAAACATCTGGTAAATCAGAAACTATAACAGAATCTTCTAATACATTACCATCTAAATCCATAGCCCATACATCTGTAATATGACCAATTAATTGTTTTTCATTATGATTTATATTAGATGGTTTGTTTAATGGACTGTTTTTTGCTGCCCAAGTTTGTTCTTTTCCAAAAACATCATCATTACCATTCCAATTTGTAGTTACTAAAATAGATTTAACTGGATATAAATCTTTAAATTCTGTATTGGATGCAACAGCAAACTTATTTAGTTTATCTTCAAAATAACTTGTTGGTTCCCATTTTTCTAATTTAGTTGTATATGCAAGAGACGCATTTGATTTAATTACTTCAGATAAACCATCTTCTACTTCTTGTCTATATATTAACATTTTTTATTCTTTATTTTATTGGACATAGCTTCTGTAAGATTGAAATCTTCTTTTTCTTTAACACCTTTAGCATCAGCAATAGTAGTCATAAAAACTGTTGTACCATCATCATTTTCCTTTTTCTGATAAACTGAAGCTGAAAATTTACCAGCAAAATTATCAAAATAAGCTGATGTTACATCATCCATTACATTTCCGTCTTGTTTCACAACTAAAGTTTTTTCTTTAGTATCAAATTCGCAAACTATTTTTGCCATTGGTAACTCCCAAATAATAAATCGGAATAAATAAATACAGTACCATAGTTTTTATTAGGATAATTATAATTTGTTAGATGATAAATTTTCCATAAACCATAAAATGTTATTTTCGGTATAAACTTATACCCCATATTATGAGGTGTTTTATGTAAATTGGTCCATACAACAGAATATAAAAACGACAATAAGATAACAATTAAAGAATATTTAATGCCGAAAAATAGAACAAAAATGTTAAGGGGTAAAGATATAACAAAAACCGTCATAAACGGCATCTCAATATTAATATCATTTCTTTTTTTACCATGATGTTCTAGTGCGTGGTCAATATAAATCCATGAAAACATACCACCTAAAGTTTTTCTATGCATAAAATATCTATGTACTACATATTCAGCTAATATAGCATATATAAACATAATTAGATAAATCATGAATTAATCTCCACATATAATTCGCATTGCACATCTTTAATTTCATCAAATGTTAGTTTTCTATCAATTTCTTGCGATAATAAGTTTAATCTTGAATTATATTCTTTTTTAAGATTTGCATTACAAGTTTGAGATAATACACTTTTGATACTATCATTGTTTATCTCACAAAAAGGCTCAAGATTGAACAATATGTTAAATTTAGTTTGTTCAGATTGTTTTGTTTGAGATGCTGACAAACTTCTCATATTCTTTTTACCAAAAGATTGTAATATATAAGGATTTACAATATCAGCTATTTGCTTTTGTGCATCTGATACCCACAACTTCATAGCTTTCAATTTCGGCTTAAATTCTTTGTTCTTCCTTGGATTTTTATCACTAGAATTTTGTGGTCTACCCTTTTCTCCATCATCATTTTCATTATGATATGGTCCAACTTTATCTCTTTTTTTGTTTTCTTTTTTAATTCTTATTTGTTCTAACTCTTCATCATGACCAAAATGTCTCATCAATAATTCATCACTAATTAATTCTCTATCAGCTAATTGAATTAATAATTGTTTTTGTGCTGCTTCATCTTCTAAATCTATAATTCCAAACTCTATTTTTGCAGGAGCTTGAAAACCCATAGCTTCTTGTACAATTTTAATTTCTTTTTCCCAGAATTCTTTTAATAAATCTCTGCCATAAGAAAGTCTTTTGGTTAATACTTTTAATGAAATAAAATTGTTTGTAGTTCCTGTGTTTCCAAATGTACCCGTCAATGTTGGTGGTATTCCTAATCCAGCATATAGGGCTAATAATGTTGGTTTATATTTATCTTCACCCAAAAAATTATGAACATCAGTTTGACTTTCTAATAAATCAATATCTGGCCCCCAAACAAAATCCATAGTTCCAACACCAGTATGACTTTCTAATATTTCGGCTAATTTATTAAAAGCCGCTCTATTTGGAATAATCTTATGGTCTAAACTTCCTAGTTTGAAAATTCGTATATTGGAAATTGCACCATCTAATGCAGACATATCTGCTAATTTTAATTTATCATACAAAATTATATCTTTAAAAATTGCATGAATTAGTGGCCAAGCCCAAGTGTCCCAATCATCTTTTTTATAATGACCCACTCTAATCTTATCACTTGGTAAAATAACACTTCCTCTTTTTTTAGCAGCTTCTTTAATTTCATTAGGTAGTTGTTCTACAATTTCCTTTTCTTTTGTTGTTTTTGGATGTAAAATTACTCTTTTTATTCTTGATGGAATAGTTATAGAATACTCTCTTTTTGGTGATAGAGTAGTTGCATCTCCACCAACACAATCCACAAAACCAGGATGATAAAATGTATACGAGATAGGTATTTCATTTGCAGTAATATTTTCAAATTCAATTTTTATATCTTCTGCTGCAAACGTTTTGAATAACTTTTTCTTTTTAGTTTTATTTATTTTACCTACACGTTTTCTACAAACATAATTTCCTAATCTATATATATAATTTAATAATCTTTCAGACCTTTCTGCACCATTAACTTTCTTAAACCAATTTTCATAAAATTTTTCAATCCTTTTACTTTTATGAACCAGCTTAATTCCTTGAAATGCAAAATCTGACATTAAATCAACAGTATTTCTTATTAATCCTACATCCTTGTAAGCTTTGTCAGACATTAATATACTTTGTTTAACAGTTTTTGGTAAGGATTCTTTCTTTCTAAAACTTTCATAATCATTTCTTGTTAATCCTGGTCTTCCAGAAACATTTGTTGCTAAATCAGAAAAATCTGTATAAATACCATTTACAAAACCAACAGACTTTTCTATTGGATGTAAACTTGCTATTGCTTCATCATAATTTGTTATGTTTAAATCTTGCATATTATTCCAATACTATTACAATTGTATTATACACTTCTCATTCCACCTTGATTAACATTTTCAGTAAACCAAGCTGGTCCAGAATAAAGTTTATTATCTGAGTTTGATGTAGAAATCGAACCAACAAAACCACCTATTGAATTATATTCTTCTGGAATAGGAGTTCTTTGTATTTTTCTTGCTAACATATTTGCTATTAATAATGCAGAATATCTGTCTTTTCTAAGCTTTATTTTTTTACCTTTTGCATCTCTAGCTTCTGGAGTATCCCATTTATCTCTTCCTGATATTCCGCTACCAGCACGACTCATAATAATTGTTGTTAGTTCATTTTTAAGTTCTTCTATCTCCATAACACAATCTTCTAAAGTATCATATAATGTTAATGATTGTCCTGGATTTTCATTTTCAAATTGACCAACTCTATTTGCATCACTTACTGCTGCCATTTGTAAAGAAATTGGGTCAAACTGAGGAAACAATAACATTTTACTTTCCATATCTTTTTTCAAACCGTGATTTGCTTCAGAAGTCCATTCATAACGAGCAAATTGAATAGGTTCAATAATATGCAACCCCGCTTCATGGTCTGTTTCTTTTTCCTTTTCTTCTATTGTCGGCCATAAAGGTTGTTGTCCAGTCAACAAATCCCCTTTATCATGTAATGCTTCCATGATAGCAACACCACCACCTTGTACATCAATTCCCATTCTTTCACAAGGAAAAACCTTCATTAATTCTCTAATTTTATTACAACAAAATTTGTAAAAGTTATCTATATGTGTCAAACCAGAAGATTTTCTCATTTTAAAGTTTTGTTGGTTTGTTGTCCAACAATATACAACTCTAGCATGGTCTTCTCTAATTTCTAATATTACTAAAGCAAAATTATCACCTTCCTTACCAGTAGAACCTATAACTGGGTCAATACCATAAACATATTTTAAATTAGGATTACCTATTAATGTTGCGTCGAAAAATATAGAACCAGATTGAAGAGAAATAGGGCTTACATCTGTTCCGACACATGATTCAATTAAAGTTCTTTTAAAAAAACCATCTGAGTCTTTAACAAAACATGCACCAAATTCCTTTAAATAAATTGCCGTATGATATGTTGCTTTAGCACGCCCAATAATTTTATCATCCATGAAACCTTTAGGTATTAATTCATAAGGAATTCTTATTATCGTATAGTCTTCTGGATTTAAATGCTCTGATAAAGGATTATCTTCAACTAGTGACTTTGATAACTTTTCTTTATTACCTTTAGATTCAATTATATTTTTATAATCTTTCCAATATTTTGCAAAGTGTTCAAAATCATAACCACATGTTCCAGAAATAATAGATTGGTTTGAACGACCACCACCCAAAGATTTCTTTTTATCTTCTGTTAATTTACCATCTTCTTCTAAAGCAAATTTCTTAGCATTTAAAATAACATCTTCAACTGGAGTTTGAGAAACAGCAGCAAAACCAGAAATAACTTCTTCATAAATCTCAACAGGAATAGAACTAAATTCATCACATATAATAACATTAGCTCTTAAACCTCTAATTGTTGAACCATCACCAATAGGAATACCAATAATTGTACTAGTATTAATCTTTATTCCCCACTGGTCAACATCTCTTCTTACTGGTTTATTAGTGTCCAATATAGACTTCAAAACAGGAGAGTTCTTAATAATATTTTCACAATAATTTATTAGATTTTTAGCTTGTCTAAATGCTGCACCAACAATGACAACTTTTGTATTAGGTATCAATAAACATCTTAAAATTGCATATACAGATAAAGAAAATGACTTACCAAAACCACGAGAAGCTATAAACATTGGAAAAGCATGATTCCACAATTGCCTTAAAATAACTCCCTGAATTGGTAATAATTTTACATTAAGTAATGCTTTAGCAGCAAAATATAGATAATCAGGGTTTCTCATAACCCTAATTTCATGCAATCCTGGATTTTCTAAATCCTTTTCACTACGATATAATAGAGGATTATTCTTTACTTGAATTTTAGATGTATCACCTAAACCTAGCCAAGCATCATCATAAGGGTTTCGTTTTATCCAGTTTTCCATGTTTTATAAGCATTATCTATTATATTTAAAACTCTATTTTCAGCATTAGTTCTGTCAGAACAATAACAGATTTCTATGCCTAAACTAGACAAACGTAATAATTCAGAAGCTAAAAATTTACTTTTAACTCTTAATTTTGACCAAGCCTTTTTTGGAATTCCTGAACCAACAGGATATTTAAAAACATCTTCTAGTGTAAATTCTAATACAAGATATTTAAATTCATATTCTTGCATTTTTTCTATTTGTTTTTTACACCTTTTTTGAGTAATCCAACCAGCAAACTCAGAAACGCTTGATTTTCTTTCTATACATAAAATATCTTCCATTCCCTCAATAGTATAATAACTTATATATAATTTAACTATTTCAGAATTATGCCGAAAAAAAGAATAGGGGAATTTTTCTCTGGTGTCAATTAGTATTTTGTATTTCATTGTTCGCTAAACTTATATCACTTTTAACCATCATTTTTACTAAATCATTAAAACTGGTTTTAGGTCTCCAATCTAAAGTTAAACTTGCTTTTGTTGATATTCCTCTTAAATATTCTACTTCACATGGTCTATAAAATAGTGGGTCTATATAAATAAAATCAGTATAATTTTTAATGTTAATTTCTTGAAAAGCTCTTTCTAAGAATTGTCTGATGGTCCATGTTCTTCCAGTACAAATAACAAAATCATCTGGCTCATCTAATTGTAAAGATAACCATATTGCTTTTACATAGTCACCAGTAAAGCACCAATTTATTTTAGCATCTAAATTTTATAAAGCAATTTTTGTAAATATTTGTGTTATTGTAAATATGTATTTTTTATCATTAAACGACAACGTATCATTTTTTATAACATTCTTTAACCAATAATTTAAAACTCCTATATATCTAGTTATTTTTCTTGTCACAAATTCTTCTCCACGTCTTGGCGATTCGTGATTAAACAACCAATTTTGACAAGCAAATAAACCATAAGATTTTCTATATGTTTCCACTAAATGTCTTGCACAAACTTTAGCACAACCATATGGACTTACAGGTGATAATCTAGTATTTTCATTTTGATATTTTACTAAATGACCATCATAATTATCACCAAATTCTTCTGATGACCCTGCATTATAAAATTTAGTTTTATGACTATAATTTCTAATTGCTTCAAGACAATTTAATACGCCAATTGTATCAACCTGAAATGTATGTGCTGGCTCATCAAAAGAAGAACCAACAAAAGATTGTGCAGCAAAATTATATAATTCATCTGGTTGATAATCACCAACTAATTTATTAATAGAAGAAGGGTCTGTAAGTTCACCATGTATAACTGAAAAATTTTCATCTTTTATATGTTCTACTCTATGTAAATTAGACGTGCTAGAACGCCGTTTCATTCCATAAACCTTATAACCCTTTTCTAATAATAGTTCTACCATATAAGAACCTGTTTGACCAGTAATACCAGTAACTAAAGCTGTTTTCATTTTTATTCCTCTTCTTGTTGGTCCATTCCATCATGAATTACTTTTACACTTATTTCTATTCCACGCTGAATAAAAATATCTAATACTCCTTCATCATTATATTTGCTTTTTCTTATTCCATTTCTTATAGAATCTAATTGATTTAAATTTAAAGGTTGACCATCTTCTCTTTCAATTTTCCAAATTCTAATCATTTTTTACTCCTCGTATTGTGAATGTGTTTCTAAATTATAAAGAGGCAAATCCTGAGTATCATCTGCATAATTATGAAACTCAGATAATTCTTGTTCTTTTTTATCCATAGCCATTCTAAATATTTCTATTTCTTCCCCAATATCTTTTCTAAATTTTTCATCTTCTAATAATTTTAAAAGTCCAGTCCAAGTAGTCTTGCTGTCTTCTATACGTTCAACACGCTTATCTCTAGTTGCTTTTAAATCCTGTGATATCTTTTTTTGTTCGGCTAAAAGTCTTGTATGGTCTGTATTAAAACTAGATAAACTGCTTTTTGAATATTTTAATTTCAAATCTATCTTTTTGATTAAAACCTTATCTCTATCGTTTTTGGGTAATTTAATTTGAGAAGCTAGTTTTCTTTGCATTTTTTCTTCTTCTTTTATGAATTCTGCTCTGCGACGCATAACTCTATTAATTAATATTTCTATCATAATCCATTGTTTTATTTGTAATTCTTCGGAATAGACAACATCCATATTAAATTGTTGCATCATTCTAATCCAGGTGTCCTCAAACATATCTAATTCAGTATTATTTAGCTGTTTTTTTACTTCTGCCCAATATGTTCTTGAATAAAGCAAAGTTCTTAGTTTTACTACATCATCATCTGCAAATTCTAAATTGTTTGGTTCAATATCGTTTTCAGCGATTATTTTTTTTACAAATGCTTCAGACCTACGTAATCTATTAGCTATGTCTTTTACAGACATAAGATTAGCATTTTGTATAATAAATTGTTTTTCTTTTTTAGAGGATTTCCCAATCTTCAATTTTGACATTATTTTCTTCTAAAATATTTTTAATTTTTTGTTTTAATTTTATCATTCTGTTGCTATTTACTTTACAACCACCCAACATTCTTAACCAATCATGCCTCATAGAAGTTGGGATATTTTTATCTATTAAATCTATAATTTCCTGATTTTCAATTTTATCAACATGGTCTTTTGTTTTCATTCTATCTTCATTCTTATCAGAAACTAATTGCATATCAACTGTTTCCATAAGATTCTTTTTACAAGAATTTCTCTTAAACCAAATATAATAATGTTTACATTCTAATTTATCATTAAATGCTTTACATTCATCCTTTTCCTTATCCCAAGCATTTAGAGGGCAATTATAACAAGGTTCTCTTCGCTCAAACTTATCTCTTTTAAAGTTTATAAGTCTTCTTTTTATATGTGTTGCAAGAAAATTTTCTAACGGCCTTTTTTCATCATATCTTTCTAATGCATCAATAGCCAAAATTGTAGCTTCTTGTTGCATATCCTCAACACCCAAATATCCAAATCTATACTTACTTGCTATTCTCTTCACTACTTTCTGTATAACTTTTATCACTTCCTCTTCTGTCATGTTTTTCGGAATTTTCATCTAAAATCTCCTGTAAATTACCATCCGCTTTCATAAAGTCACCCTCGATGTTTTTGGTAAGTTTTTTTGAAGCTTTTGTTTTAAGTTGTGTAGTTATCATAATTTACCTCTTTTGGTGCTATAATAATATACACAAGAAAGAAGGTATTTTTCCATGAAAACTTGGAATAAAGTTACAATTAAGTACTTAAAAGACAACTTTGAAAAGTTTAATGATGAAGATTTGGCCAGACATATTAGTCATATGGTAAATAGAAAAGTAAGAAAAATAGCTGTTAGAAAGAAAAGACAGAGATTAGGACTTAAAAAAAATGGATATCGGTCATTTTGGGAAAGTGTATAATTTTTTATGAGAATGCTATCACTATTTCTTATTTTGTTGTTTAGTCAATTAACATATGCTGACCATATTGACTTAGTTAAATCAACTTGTAGGGTTTATGTACAAAGTGATGATGGACAATTTTCTGGAACTGGGTGGACAGTTAAACTAAAAGAAGATAAGACGTATATTATTACTGCTGCCCATGTTATAGATAAAAAAAACCCAACATTTAAAGTCAAATTTTTTTATCCAATGTCAACATTATTTACAGAAGCTAAATTATTAGGAAAAGATGTTGAAAATGATATTGCCGTTTTGACAGTTTCAAAAAAATTAAAAGTGAAAGCTTTAAATTTGGCCGAAAAAAAGATAGAATTAGGGGATAGGATTATTAGCCACGGTTGCCCTAAAGGGAATTGGCCCTCGATGGTATTTGGTAGGGTTAAGGCAATTGGTAGTAATTATTTTAAGATGAGTCCCGATGTAATTCCAGGAAGAAGCGGGGCAGCAATTATGGATGAAGAAGGTAATTATGTTTATGGAATTGTACTTCGCACTAATGGTTATGCTATATCTAGCAAGGTAATAAGACAATTTCTTATCGAACACAAAGTCTTAAGCAAATAGCACTAAAACTTAAAAATTTAAAAAATGCTATAAGATTTTTGTCTAAATGGCGTAAGTGTTTCCCCAAACCCACTCTAACTGCAAGAATAAAAGAATATAGAAAGCTTAAAAATGAAAAAGAAAGACTTGAAAATACGATTTACCAAGGGTAAGGGTCCGGGCGGTCAAAATAAAAATAAAGTAGAAACTGCATGTCATATTACACACATAAGTACTGGTGTTACTTCTTATGCTGATGAAAGAACTCGTAAAATGAGTAAGAAAATAGCTATGAAAAACTTAAAAAAGAAACTTAAAGAATTTCATGATAATATTTTAGCCGAAAAGAAAAAACAGCGACGTGATGACTTAATAAAGAATACGCGAACTATAAGAACTTATGATTTTAAAAAGGGAATAGTTACGGACCATAGAACAGGAAAAAGGGCATCTTTAAAGGATGTTTTGAGAAAAGGTAAGATAGATTTATTACACAGTTCATTGCCAGTGGCAGTGAATCTATAAAGGTTTACGCTGTCAATATCGGAAAGAAAGGGGTTGAGGCTATCTCGCCGTTTCGGCGAGATTTTCAGCGAGCTAGCCGAACAACGCCCGAAATCAGGGGGCCGCCTAGCGAATCAGTATATTTTTGAACATCCTAGTAAAAAGCCAACAATTGATATTAAAATACCTAAAAAACCAAGTAGGGCACAAATAAACAAATGTACTTGATAATTTAACATAGTGAATGCAAGTACTAAAATTAATAAACCAACTATTATAATAAAAAAATACTTAATCATTAATCCACCTATGAACTGTTGATTTTGGGACGTTTGTTTGTTTTGAAATATTACGAATCGAATTTCCCGCTGCATGTAAAGCTAGAACTGCGTCCTTATCTTCCACAGAATGCACTTGTTTAAACATTTTATTAATTTTCAACTGATACCTCAATGTGGATACAGATACATTTAATTCGGCTGCAATTTGTGCGTATGTCATCCCATCTAAACGCAAATCAAACGCCTTATTTAATAATTCTTTAGAGATAGTGATTTTATAGAACCTTTATGTTATAATATGATACACTATGAGGTTTGTTTTTTGGGACATTTTGGAAATTGGGGGATGTGTTTTGTATAGACCACCCCGACTTAACTTAGGTCTTGATTTTAAGTTGGCCTGATTAAAAAAATAGGGTGGGTCCGCCACCCTAACTTAAATCCTTGTCACGTAAACTAAGTGTCCACCTAAAAAATTGATTTGATGTAAGTCCTTATATAGCAAGTAGTTACGTCAAACAGCCTAACCCCTCTTATGGGGGGTATGTATATAATTAAGCAACGAGAAAGCAACCCCGCAGTGGGGTAGCTAGACCTGCTAAAGAGGTACTCCCCAAGATGGATTGGCTCCCCCTATTAGTGGCATTCCTAGTTGGGGTGGCTTTTTACCTCTCAGCGGGTAGGAAAAGTTCCTAGTAAGAATGAGGGATAACGAAATGGCTCAAAACATCATCACACCACAGCAGGGTATTATCACCCCCCAAGTAGTGGACATCCGAGAGAGGGTAGCCCAAGACACAGTTGGGGGGTTCTTGGATGGTCTGGGGGCTATCAACCAGCTCATGCAGGGGGGTGCTGAGAGAGCCACCCTAATGGCGGGTGTAACAGCCATCCGAATAGGGGAGGCTGAAGTTAACCACCTAAATGGGGGGGCTAAAAACCTCGATGGGAGTGCCGCTGCGGTGCTACTTGAAAACCACGCACATGAGGTAGCTCAAGAGGGGCAGGCTTTAGTACCTAAACGGGTGTCCAACAAACAGGCGGTTATCAAACCCCCCGTTAAGAGGGTAACGAAAAAAGACCCCCCTGAAGAATCATCTAAAACCCCCCAAGTTGGGTAAAAATAAAAATCCCTCGCTGGTTGTTGCCAGACCCCCCGTTCGGAGTATATTCGAGCGGGGGTTTTTTTTATTGAGTTTAAATCAGGGGGACGCGACCCCCTCTTTTAAGTTGTTATTTTACTTCAAATTCTCCTATCAACCCTAGTCTCAAAAAACTAAGTGTCCAGTTAGTCTGCATTTTTATGTAAGTCGAGTAGTCCCAAGGGTTTATGGAAAATTTCAATTTTCAGAAACAAAGTTTTGTGTATAATGTCAGCACGAAGGGAACAAAAAAAATGTTACGAATTATTCTCGATGTTTTTTTCATGTTCCTATTGACTTTACTCTGGCTATGGTTAAAATACTGACACAACACCAAAAAACAATGATTGTACGCAATCTGAATAAAGGGTGAATTGTCAATTTTTACCAAATGTCGAATGTGTTTCACTACTATTTTTTTTGAAAGGGTTAGTTATGCCAAAGGCAAAACAGAGTGCTGAAAAAATGGAATCTGGTTTCGTTTTGAATGATTCACACAAAAAAGTATTAGACGCAATCCATAAGTGTGGTGCAAATGGTGTTGATGCAATTTCTGAAGAATCAAAAATAAAAACACCAGCATTATCAACGTTGGTTTCCAAGCTACGCAAACCAGGTTTGGATATTCCACGACTTGGTAAGGGTGGTCGCCAACAAACCACCGAACAATCAAATCAAGCTGCTGCCGATTATTGGAAGCAGCTAAATGGGAAGTAGTATTATCTTTACGGTTGTCATTATTATTTGGATAGCCGTTATTATTTTCGGGAATTGAGGGGGTGCTAAGCAACCCCTCTTTTCCCCCTTTTTTAAGGAAAATCAAATGAAATGTTGTTCAAAATGTGGTTCAACTAAAATTCGTCACAGCATTCGGAAAGGTCCAGCTAGAACTGGTAATAAAATGGTTGCCAATCCAGTTACAGGTAAGATGCAATTGGCAAGGTGTAATGGTGATATTGAATATCGTTGCCGCAAACACATACCTACAAGGTGAACAATGGATTGTCAAACAATCAACGAACAGTTTTCGGATGGTAAAATTTTCTCTGTGAAATTTACCAAAATGGACGGAACTAACCGTGATATGGTTTGTCGGTTGGCTTCTACTGTCAATATCGGAAAGAAAGGGGGACAGTTACCATATGATGCCGATAAAAAGAACATAATCATTGTTCTAGATATGGCATTGCTATCAACTCTGAAGCAACAAAACAAATTCACGTCAACCGACATTCTAGCCAATCGATGTTATCGGGCAATTCCTTGTGATAATATCATTTCATTGAATGGTGTTCCAAATGTATAACTTTGTTTTCTATACAAACGAAACTAACCAATTTAACTTTGTTTGGAACGATGAAAACTTTGGTCAGATTTCCAAACTCGTTTTGTCCTATCAACGTAATCCAGATTTAAACTTCAACGAATATGATGCGTCGATAGTTCTGTCTGAAATTTCACGACTGCGAAGGGAAAAGCAAAATGAATCTAATCAATCCATACATCATTTTTAGCGTTGATACAAAGCGACCAGAATACCAAAACTTTTTTGTTAGGTCGAATGTTGAAGATAGAATGAAAGAAGAGGGGGTGAGTTTTGATGATGGTATTTCGTATTGTAATGGTCATCGTGAGGTTGTTTATCGAATACCAGCACACAATCTAGGGTTTGTCCAAGTAAACTGTAAGGTGTATGACCAACATTCGTATCTTACAGTTGATGCTAACCGTAATGTCGAATTGTATTCAATTGAGGGAAAACGACTACAATCATTAGGGTTGTTAACTACGGGATATTCGGACAATTACTTGATGTTCAACGGAACAAACTTCACATATCCAAACCCGATTAGTTTTTCAGAGAGTATCAAACAATGTGTTTAACAAAAGTTGAAACAATTTACGAAACTCCACTAACAGATACTAAAATCGGATACAAAGTTTTTGATACATACAATAACAAACTAACTTTTTGGTTGAATTATGAAAGAGTAATAGAAAAAGATTGGAACGAAGATAACAATGATTATATGTTAACAAATGGTTCAACTGGACAATCATATCCTACAGGATATCATATCTACGATAGTATCAATGCAATTAACATAAATCTTTACAGAAAAACTTGTTATAAAGTTTGTAGAGTACAATATACCAATATCATTGTGAAAGGTATGAATGTGGGTATGGGATACGGAATAACTGAACGTGCGGGCGATGAATATCTATGTTTTATCGCTAGAAAATTCAAAATTTTAGAAACTCTTATCTAAAGGAAAACTGTCAATGAAAGTTGAATTTGAAAAACCACAAGGAAAAGAAATTCCACTAATACATTTAGAGATAGGGGATATTGCAAAAATTACCAACAAACATAGTGCAGGTGATATTGTTTTGTGTTGTTCTTTCTATATTAACAATGCAAAACACAAAAAAGTAGTTGGATTAAATAACAATCATATTTGGGGTGATAATCTCACTGGATACAAATGTCAAAAAATAAAAGCAAAAATTGTTGTGATGGATAACGACGAAGATTGATTTTTCAGAAAATTATTAACACCCCGCTTAGGCGGGGTTTTTATTTTTACCAAGTTAAGTAAGGGGGGCGCATCCCCCTAGTTTAAATGCAACATTTTAAAAAAACCTATTTTTGTTAACTTACTTAGTTATCTAACTCACCCCATAGTCTGCTCACCCCATAGTCTGGCCACAATCCCTGTCCAGGTGAATTTTCCCAATTGCAAATACAAGTGGTTTTTCTTTTTGTATTTTTAATAAACAGTATTCAGACCAACAAATATATTCACCAGACCTAACTATTTTAAATTTCTTATCAAAATAAGGATTATAAGTTATTTTACAACCCAAGCTATCATATTGAAAATCACACTCTATTCCTGATATTCCAGCATGAACATTTTTTACATTTTCTTTTAAAACTCTTTTCCTCCCCTTTTCAGATACTAAATATTTTACATTACGTAACTTTATCTTTTTTGTATAATAAATTTTCTGTTTTCCTACTCTAACACTAAAACACTTCTTCCTTATATTGAAATATATATATTTTCTCATTACAAATTCTTCTTACCAATTAATCCTCTTTTTTCACATTCATCTTCTATTTCAAAAAACATATCTGCAATTTGTGACCAATCAAAGTTTCTTTTAAAGTTACGATATATATATAAACTATTTTCAAATTCTTCAAGTTCTTTTTTAGTTATATTAGATAAAATCAACAATGCAATTAACTGGTTATCTGTAAAATTTTCTAGTTGTTCTTTAGTAAAATTCATAACTTATTAATCCCCATATCTTCCAGTTCATTAATTAATCTAGTTTTCAAACTATTATACATTTTTTCTTGATTATCAAATGAACAATGTGAATAATTTTTAAAATCTAAAATATTATTTTTAATTCGTGTGTAATTTGTACTAATTGTTTTCAAAAAGTAAATAACTTCTTCTGGACTATTAAAATCAAGTATTACTTTGACAGGTTTAAACACTCTATTATCTTTGTGTACTTCAAATTTCATTTTATACTTTCTTATTAGTTACAAAAACTTCTATTTTTTGACAATTATAATTAATATCACTATCCATAATAATATTTTTTGTTAAATTTACATAAACTAATCTTCCTGAGAAATCTTTAACACAAACAAT
>ERZ869936.1088-NODE-1088-length-21099-cov-5.613952_pt1 | contig 21099 bp, 18 predicted proteins | sample MGYA00520876_ERZ869936 | MGnify/ENA primary metagenome ERZ869936 (study PRJEB32218, sample SAMN09650985) | biofilter metagenome | isolation source: enrty point of leading RO module | place: Saudi Arabia: Thuwal, RO plant located on Red Sea | collected 2016-02-17 ...
ATAATACGTAAACTAAATCTTGAAAAAAACCTTTTCTACCGGTTAGTGAATAGTTTATTTTTTTGGGAAGAAAAGCTTCAAGTAATAAACAAACTAATCCAATAATCATAACGGCTTGTAGAGGGTTTTGCCAGCTAAACGTCTGGAAAGTACTTTTCATAAAACCCATATAAGTATCTTGGGCTTGAGAAAAAGTGGATGTTATGAATTCCCAAGTGCTCATGTTAATTAAAATTTAATTCCCAATACGCAAACATCATCAATTTGTTCATTTACTCCTTTCCACTCTTCAAATGTATTGCCCATTATTTTTCCTTGTTTGTCCATACTTTCATTAGCAATAGAAAGGATTAATTTTTTCATGTTGGACGATTTGAATTTTTTGTTCTTCTCACCGCCAAACTGATCGGCATAGCCATCGCTGGACAGATAAATAATGTCACCTAATTCAAAATTAATGGTTTGTTTAGTAAATGGTTCCATTTTGCGGTGAATACCTACCGGTTGTTTGTCTGCCTTGAATTCTTGTATTTCTCCTTTACGGATTAGCCATAAAGGATTGTTGGCGGCACTAAATTCAATGGTTTTATTCTCCTTATCAATTTTGCAAAAGGTAATGTCCATCCCATCTTTTTGGTTACCTTCTTTAGAACTTTTTAAATTTTGAATAACCAATTCTCTGGCCTTATCTAATATTAAATTAGTTTCCGTAATTCCTAAGTCTATTACTGCTTCATTTAATGCATCGCAGCAAATAACACTCATTATAGCTCCCGGTACTCCATGTCCTGTACAATCAGCAGCAGCTACATAAACCACCTTATCTCGTTTGTCTTTTGGAGAATAAAACCAATAAAAATCACCACTCACAATATCCTTTGGTTTAAAAATTAAAAATGATTCAGGGAAATAATGCTTTAAAACATCGTAAGGAGGTAAGTAAGCTTCTTGTATTCTCTTTGCATAAGATATACTGGCAATTATTTCTCTGTTTTTTTCAAATAACAAAAGATTAGAACTGTTTAATTCTTCTTTGATTTTGTTTTCTTTTGACACAATTCTTTTGGTGAGTAGCAAAACAGCAAGAATACAAATAGCTAATATTATTAACACAACTACTATATTTCCAAATATATCGTGTGTAATGATAGAAATAACGGAATCGCTATCTATACTAACAAGTAAAGAAAATAGAGTATTACCTTCTTTGTCTTTAAAAGGGAAAATAGTAGGTGCAACCTCACTTTTTTCTTTGCTTAAATATAGAGCAATGCCTTCAATTCTTCCATTTTTAAAGTCATTAAGTGTAATGTTGTGAGGAAAATTCTTTGCATAAATACCACCATATTTTCTATTAGCCGATATTACGGAATATGGCGTAGTGTCTTTAAAAGCAATAATACTTATATCATAAATCTGTGAATCAATTTTTTTTACTTCTAACAGTTGTTGGTGTAGGTTTTTCAGCTTTTTATCTGAAAAGTCAATTTTTGATTTTTTAAAAAGCTCCGAATAGTGTTCTTTATTCTTAAATAAATCTTCTTTTAAGAGGTTTAAAACAATTTTTGAAACTTTGATGTTTTGCTCAGAAGTTTTTAATAATAAAGCAACTTTGGAATCAAAAAAGAAATAGATAGATAGAGCAGCTATAGAGATTAAAAAAATCCTAGATAGTGCCCGAAGTGGACTTTTAATACCTTTTTCTTTTTTCAATTTTATGAATGGTTACGATAGATATTCGTCAATGAATTCTCTTACACATCCTTCACCACCTTTTTTTGTTAAGATGATTTTTGCAGCCTTTTTAACCTTGTTGTGTGCATCTGCCGGACAAGCCGATAAACCTACTTCTTTATACATGTCCATATCGTTGATGTCATCACCGATATAGGCTACATTTTCAGGTTTTAACTTCATTTCCTTACACCACTTCTTCAAGATTTTAATCTTGTCCTCTTTGCCGGCATAAACTCTCTCTATTCCTAGTTTTTTAGCTCTTCTTTCAATAATATTAGTATTTGTACCATGACTGATAATACCCACCGGAAAACCACTTTTGGTTAAGGCAATAATTCCAATACCATCTTTAGCATTGAATTTCTTCATTTCATCACCGCTTTCGGTATAGTACATTCCTGCATCTGTTAGCACTCCATCTACATCCAGTACCAGAAACTTAATGTTTAATGCTTTTAAATCAAGCGTTTTGCTAAGGTCTTTGAGAATGATATCGTCAATAGAAAGCTCAAAATAGTTGGCTAAATTTACCAGTACCTCAACTTCTACAGAAGTGTTTTCGCCCAATATATCATATAGCTTGTCAGCTGTAATGCCTGCCTTTTCAGCTAAAAAGATAAGCTCAAGCTTATGTTTTTTGATAAGATAATTGAGGTTTTTTTTGAAGTGCATTAAACTAAGTTTTTGCCAATAATTTTACCTATGGCTTTTAATTCTGTTGCTAATTTAGTAAAAGTTTCATGGTCAAGCTGCTGTGATGCGTCAGATTTTGCAACTTTTGGATTTGGATGCACTTCAATTAGTAATCCATCTATGCCCATTGCCATACATGCTTTAGCTAAATCAGGAACACCGTAGGCATATCCCATAGCATGACTTGGGTCAAGTACAATTGGCAAATTAGTGTATTCTTTTAAGTAAGCGGCTCCACATAAATCAAGGGTAAAGCGTGTTTTGGTTTCAAAAGTTCTAATCCCTCTTTCACACAGAATAACGTTTTCATTTCCACCTGAAAGTACAAATTCAGAGGCCTGAACAAATTCCTGAAGCGTAGTTCCAAATCCTCTTTTGATTAAAACAGGCTTGTTGGTTTTTCCGCACTTTCTTAAAATTCCATGATCGTACATTGATTTTGCGCCAACCTGAATAATGTCAGCATATTCAATAATAGCATCAACGTGTGTAGCGTCTTTTACTTCTGTAATAATATTTAAGCCATATTTTTCACTCATTTTGGCTAATAGCTTTAAGCCTTCCATTCCTAAGCCTTGAAAACTGTAAGGTGATGTTCTTGGTTTAAAACATCCTGCTCTTAAAGTAGAAATGCCTTGGCTTTTCATTAGTTCTGCCGATTGGGTAATTTGCTCCTCCGATTCTACCGAGCAAGGTCCGGCCATTAAAACAGTATTGTTGCTATCTCCACCAATTACAGTATTTCCAAACTTGATGGTTCTTTTACTTCTGTATTTAGCGCTTGACAGTTGCATGTCATTTTCAAAAGCAACTGATTTTTCAACTACATCAGCGTATTTATCTTCTAATTCTTTTTTGCTTGATGATGTTACCAAAACATAGTGTTCAGGCTTGTGAATTAAAATTGCTTTAAGTTCTTTGGCAATTGCTTCTACTTTTTCGCTTGGCGTTTCTTTTTTTACATGAATAATCATAATTCACCTTTAATTAAGTTCATAAATGTAACAACTCCTGTGGCTTCATGGCTATCATTTACAACAGGAACATACATTATTGGAAAATTTTTAGATTTTATTAGTCGTAGCATCTCTCTTACAGTGTTATTTTCATTAATCACAACAGGAGAGGGGTTGATTAAATCGTTTACATTAATGGTATTTAAGTCGTCAAATTTTTTAATCAACGCTTTTCTAATATCGGCATTACTTACAATACCTTTCATTTTGTTATTGTTATCCGTTAAAATGGTAAAGCCCATTTTGTGTTGGTCAATAGAAATAACAATGTTTTTAAAGTTTTGTTCGGTTTCAGAAACCAGAGGCATTTCCTCTTTTTCAATCATAAAATCTTTAATCTGAAAATGAGAGTCAACATCACTGGCTTTTAAACTCATTACCGCTTTTCCCACACCACCATCAGTAAATAAATAAGAGCCCGAAACGGATGAGTAAACTCCCATATTCCTTAAAATAAAGGAGACTTCGGCATTTACTCCACCATCTACATGAATTTTAGCAGTAGGATATTTCTTTTGAAAAGCTCTTATTTTCTTAAAGTTTTCTTTATTGAATTTACCACCTGATTGTCCCGGAGTAGTTGCCATGAATAAGATAAACGAGCAATCATCTTTGTGTTTTTCATAAACATCAATAGGCGTGTCAGAAGTAATGGCTAAGCCAAACTTAGAGCTTACATCTTTCGGGAATTGAAAGTCTTTAGGTAGTTGTTCGTATTGAAAGGTGACAAAATCAATCTCTCGCTCTTTTAGATAAGGAATATACTTATCAGTTTCAGAGGATATGATGTGAAGGTCAATAGGCTTTTTGCTTAGTTTTCGGATAGCATCAATATCTTCAAAAACAGAAAGATTATCGTTACAATCGATATGAAAAAAGTCAATTTCGTTTTGCTCTAGTTCACTAACTACTTCTTGAAGTGTTCTACCTTTGTCTGAGTAGATGGATGCTGAGATTTTCATATACGGCTACAAAGGTAAAAGAAACCTTTATAAAGCCAACACATTCTTATTGATTTGAGGTGATAACACTTAAGCGTGCTGTGCAATAATATTTTTCAAATCATTGGCTGCTACAACACCTGATTGTCGCCACTTTATTTGCCCGTTCTTAAAAAGGATGAGTGTTGGCACACCTCTTACATTATATGCTCCGGCTGCCGCAGGGGTTTTATATACATATACTTTAATAATGGTGGCCTTGTCACCAATTTCAGACTTTAGTTCATCTAAAATTGGCGACATCATTTTACAAGGACCACACCATGTGGCAAAAAAATCTACTAAAACCGGTTTATTTCCTTTTATTAGTTCGTTAAACTTGCTCATGTTTTTTATTTGATTTTGTTTTTAAGACTAGCCCATCCGCCACCGTTGTAAGTTGATTGAAAACCATTGGCTTTTAATAAACTCTTTGCGGAAGCGCTTCTCATGCCCGATGCACAACAATTAATAATGGTTTTGTCTTTTTTTAATTTGTTTAAATTTTTGCTTAGACTGTCCAAAGGGATATTAACCGAGCCTTTTATATGTCCGCTGTTATATTCTCCTTTTGTTCTCACATCTAAAATAATAGCGCCTTCTTTGGTTAATTGCTTATAATCTACTTTTGGCCCCAGCCCAAACATTTCTTTCAATTGATTAATCATCTTTTTAGTATTTAGCGTTAACTTCTACCCAACTTCCGCCATTTTCACAATCTACTCCGCAATTTTGTAAAAAAGCCGTAGCTTGTCCACTTCTGTTTCCGCTTGCACAACAAAGTACAATTGGCTGTGGAAGTTGTTTTATTTCATCTAATCGGGTTTGAATTTCTTGTAACGGAATATTCATACTTCCCGACACATGTCCTCCCATGTATTCTCCGGGAGTTCTTACGTCAACTATTGTTTTCATATCTATTGATTTTTATATTAAATTATTAATTAAAGTTTTTTACTGCTTCACTAAGGTCGTAGACCTTTACATCTTCATCTAGGTTTGCTTCTACAATACTGCTGGCTGCTGCACTTCTGTAGCCTCCGGCACAATGTATAAGTACAGGCTTATTAGTGGGAATTTCTTCAATTCTTTCTCTTAGTTCATGAAGGGGGATATTGGTAACATTCCCAAACTTTTTTTCCCTGGCTTCACTTTCACTTCTTACATCTATGATGGTGTAATTTTCAGGGTGTTCTTTAAAGTCATCCAATGGTGTTTTTGGGCTTAAAGCGTTACCGTAGTTTAATACAAACGCTGCTTCTATAAACTTCTCGTAGCCTATTTTAGCAGTTCGTTCTACTAAATCAGTTAATTGTTTTTCATTTTCTGTAGCTAAATAAAACTTTTCTCCGGGCTTGATAATACTTCCCAACCAGGTTTCAAATGAATTACCGTCTTGAATGTTAATACTACCTCTAATGTGCCCACTTTTAAATGTTGATTCATTTCTGGTGTCAACTATTATTATATCCGGGTTTAACTGTTTAGCTTCATTTTCATTAGTAATGTTTGGTAAAGTTTTTACTTTGTTAATACTGGGCTCAAAATCATCAGCACCGTTTCGATTAGTGTCTACATCAAAACCAAAGTAGTGAGGAATAAAAGGTTGGTCACTGATTAGTTTTTTTACAAAATCTTCTTCAGAAGAAGGTTGCAAACTCCAGTTTCCTACTTTTTCAGCACCCATCGTGCTGCTATTAGCCTCTGATAACCCTTTGCCACAAAGCGAGCCTGCTCCGTGAGCAGGGTAAACAAGAACATCATCATGTAGTGTGAGATATTTCTTTAATGAGTGATACATTTGTTTGGCTTGTTCTTCTCTTTTTTGTTGAACATTACCCACATTTTCTCTTAAATCGGGTCTGCCGCAATCTCCTATAAATAAAGTATCTCCTGTAAAAGCAGCTACATCTTTACCGTTTTCATCTTCAAATATAACAGTGATACTGTCTGCACTATGTCCTGGTGTATTCCAGGCTTTTAGTTTTACATTACCTAGTTCAATTACATCTCCTTCATCAAATGTTTGGTGAGGATATTTGGCATCAAGTAATTTGCTGGCGTAAACGGTACTTCCTTTTTCTTTATGAATTTCAAAGTGACTGCTTACAAAGTCGGCATGTGGATGAGTTTCAATTACTGCTACTATTTCGGCATTATTTTCTTTGGCAAAATCATAATAAGGTTGTGGGTTTCTTGCAGGGTCAATCAATGCAATCTTTCCCTCACTTAAAATGGCGTATGAATAATGTGCCAAATTTTTATCTTCAAATTGTTCTATTTTCATGGCTAATACATTTTTAATTTCTGATACAAATTTCGGAAGAATAGGAGAGCTGTACAGTTACTTTTGTTACAATTTGAAAATTTCATTCGAAAGAATGAAAATGGCCATGATTAGTACAAACCATCCAAAGCCTACTTTGAGTTTTTTTCCGTCAATAATAGTGTTGAGCCAAAGACCAATAAAAATACCAATAATACCAACAAGGCTAATACTTAATAGGAGCGTCCAATCAATCACATGACTTTGTACATCTCCAATAAAACCCAGTAAAGATTTAGCGGCCACAATAAATAAAGAAGTGGAAATGGCTTTTTTCATAGGTAGCTTCATCCAGATAACTAGTGCCGGAACAATTAAAAAACCTCCACCTGCACCAACAAAACCGGTAATTGAACCAATAACCAATCCCTCCAATGCAATTAATAAATAGTTTTTTGGGGCTTCGGAGTCGGTAGAAATCTTTTTGGTTGGAAGAATCATTTTAACGGCTACCAATAACATTAGTAAACCAAATACCAACATGATAAAGCTGTCTCGGTGAATTACAATATTGCTGACTGTAAATAAATCTTCAGGAAGCTCAGGCATTAAAAAACGCCTTACGGAGTAAACAGCTATAATGGATGGAATAGAAAATGTAATAGCGATTTTTAAATCAAGCTCTTTCTTTTTTAGGTATTGTGTTAGTCCTATTAAAGAGGTAGAACCTACTATAAAAAGAGAGTAGGAGGTAGCCGTAACGGCATCCAGGGCAAAGAAATAGACTAAAACCGGTACTGATAAAATAGAACCACCACTACCTATCAGTCCTAACGATATTCCTATAAAAACTGCAAGTACGTAACCAATAATTTCCATTTATTTATTCGTTTCTATTGGTTGCAAAGTTAACTTGCATGTTTCTTTTTATCAGTTACTAATGTTACAAAGCTTTAAGCAGTTTTATCTGGTTTCGGTATAAAATTACTCTTTTGTCGTTTTCAAGTTTCTTTAATAAACGTGAAATAACAACTCTTGATGTAGCCAGCTCGGAAGCAATTTGTTCGTGCGACTGATTAATTAAGCTAGAGCCGGTAATCTTTGATTTTTCTTTAAGGTAATTTACCAAGCGGTCATCTAGTTTTTGAAATGCAATTTGGTCAATAGTGTGTAGCATTTCATCAAATTTTTCTTGAATGGAGCGCATAACGTAACTTTTCCAGGTAGGATATTTTACCATCCACTCATCCATGTATTGAATGGGTATGGCAAGCATTTCCACATCTTCTTCGGCAATGGCAAGTATTTCGCTTTGGCGTTGCTGCATACAGCAGGTAAACGTCATGGCACAGCTTTCATTGGCGTTTACATAATATAATAAGAGTTCACGTCCGTCTTCATCTACTCGACATATCTTTACGCTACCCTTAAGTATGATGGGCATGCTTTTAATGTTTTGCCCCACTTTTAAAATGGGTTCACCTGCCTTTACGTTTATGATGGCTGCATTTTTCTCTAGCTCTTCTAATAGTGGTGGTTCAAAAATGTGTTTAAAATGCTCTTTAATGTCCATAATAGACAAAGGTATGTTTTTTGAGTTTTTATTTGTAATAGAGATAGTATTTGCCCAATAAAAATTAAAATCTTATCTTCGCGCCTCATTAAAAAATAGGTGTTATCCGGAATACCTTATGTTAAACCAACTCTCATTTATCCGGACTTAGAGTGAGATACAAGCTAAATACAAATGGCGGAAAAAGAAAACGCTGATAACGAAAAGGCTGCAGAAGAAACTCCAAAAAAAGCAGCTTCAGCAAAAAAAACCGAATCTACAAAATCTGAAGAGTCGGTAGAAAACAAAGAAACAGCTAAGGCTGAAAAACCAGCAAAAAAAGAAGTTAAAAAAGAAACAGCTCCTGTTACCAATGGTGAGCCGTTAAAAGATTTTGACTGGAGCAGAATAGGTAAGTATGAAGAAACTTACTCTGACTCTGAAAAAGCTGATTTAGAAAAAATGTACGATGCTACTCTTGCTTCTATAAGCACACAAGATGTAGTGATGGGTACAGTAGTTGGAATCAACGAAAAAGAAGTTGTGGTTAACATTAACTACAAATCTGAAGGTATTATTCCAATTTCTGAGGTTAAATACAATCCGGATTTAAAAGTTGGTGATGAGATAGAAGTATTTATCGAAAACCAAGAAGATAAAAACGGACAGTTAAACCTTTCTCATGCTAAAGCTCGTTCATTAAAAGCTTGGGATAGAGTGAACAGTGCTCTTGAAACTGAGGAAATTGTTAAAGGTTACGTAAAATGCAGAACCAAAGGTGGATTAATCGTTGACGTATTCGGTATTGAGGCATTCTTACCGGGTTCTCAAATTGATGTGAAACCTATTAGAGATTACGATGTGTACGTTGCCAAAACAATGGAATTCAGAGTTGTTAAAATCAATAAAGAATTTAAAAACGTTGTAGTTTCTCATAAAGCACTTATTGAGGCGGAAATTGAACAACAAAAACGTGAAATCATCTCTAAACTAGAGAAAGGACAAGTATTAGAAGGTGTTGTTAAAAACATTACTTCTTACGGAGTGTTCATTGACTTAGGTGGTGTAGATGGTTTAATTCACATTACTGACCTTTCTTGGGGTAGAATTTCTCACCCTGAGGAAATTGTTAAGTTGGATGAAAAAATCAATGTGGTTATCCTTGACTTTGACGAAAGCAAATCAAGAATTGCACTTGGTTTAAAACAACTTTCTGCTCATCCTTGGGAAAACCTTGGTGATGACGTACAAGTGGGTGATGTGGTTAAAGGTAAAGTGGTTGTTGTGGCCGATTACGGTGCGTTTATTGAAATTAAACCGGGTATTGAAGGTTTAGTTCACGTATCTGAAATTACTTGGTCTAACCATTTAAAACCTGCTCAGGAATTCTTTAAAGTAGGAGACGAAGTAGAAGCTAAAATACTTTCAATAGACAGAGAAGAAAGAAAAATGTCTCTTGGTATCAAACAATTGAAACCGGATCCATGGGAAGGTATTGAAAGCAAATACGCTGTTGATTCTAAACACACAGGTAAAGTTACCAACATTTCTGATTTTGGAGTGTTTGTTGAACTTGAAGAAGGAATTGACGGTTTAGTTCATATTTCTGACTTATCATGGTCTAAGAAAATCAACCACCCATCTGAGATTACAAAAGTTGGTGAAAACCTAGAGGTTGTTATTCTTGAGATTGACAGAGAAAACAGAAGACTTAAATTAGGTTACAAACAATTAGAGGAAAATCCTTGGGATACGTTTGAATCTGTATTTACTCCTGAATCTGTACATGAAGGTACTATTATTGGAATTAAAGGAAAAACTGTTATTGTATCTCTTCCTTACGGTGTTGAAGGTATTGCTACCAAAAACAACATTGTAAAAGAAGATGGTAAAACAGCTAACGTTGATGAGAAATTAAACTTTAAAGTATTAGAGTTTAACAAAAACTCAAAACGTATTTTAGTTTCACACACTCAAACTTTCCAAGATGAAGTGGAAGGTGATGATGGTACAAAAGGTAAAACTAAAGCGAAAAAAGGTAAAGCAACTAATAAAGCTATTCAAGATGTTCGTTCTAACTTAGAAAAAACAACTCTTGGTGACTTAGATGCGCTTTCATCTTTAAAAGCTGATTTAGAAAAAGACGAAGAATAATACTCTTCTCACCTTATAAAATAAAAGGGATACAAAATTTGTATCCCTTTTTTAGTACTATTTATTTTTAGTTTTAAAATGTGCCTATGGTTAGCATTACCAATGTGCAAGCTTCAACGGGCTCTATATTGTTTTCTTTTAAAAGAGATTGAAACTCTTCATTTTCAGTACCCGGATTAAAGATGACTCTTCTTGGTTTTAAGTCAATTACTTCTTGGTAATACTGCTCTTGTAGTTTGGGATTGATATATAAAGTTACCGTATCAAATTCCTCATTTTTCGGGATGTCTTTTACAAACTCAATACCTGCAACACTACCTTTTTTTATAGATACAGCAGTTACGCTATGATTGTGGTTAGTAAGCATATTAATTGCCTTATACGAATACCTTTCGGGTTTGTCAGATGCACCTATCAATAATACTTTCATATCGCAAAGGTAAGTTATTCTGATTTACTGATAAGTTTAATCAAGCATTTAGCAATAAAAAAGCCCTGAGATTAGTCAGGGCTTTAAAAGCTAGTGTATTTTAGCTATTCTAGTATTTCACAAACTTATTAGTGAAGTTGTCTTCAGCATTGAAGAGTTTAATGTAATATACTCCATTTGAGAATTCTTCCATGCTATATGTTTTAAGCATAGTTTTAGAATTTACATAGATATTATCTTCAATTACATTTTGTCCAATGGCATTCATTACCATAATTTGATAATTGCCAACAGGAACATTATTCATTCCTATTTGCACATTTTTGTTAGAAGGATTGAAGTATGAAGTAACTCCTGTTTTTGTTTCTATAGTAGAAACTCCCGTACAAACATCAATAGTAATAAATCCTGTAAGTGTGTCACTTGAACAAGAGTTAGAAGCTGTTAAGAAAACAGGGTAACTTCCACTTGAAGCATAAGTGATAACAGGGAATACTTGGTTAGATGTTGATGGCGTTCCACCGGTAAATGACCAATTATAAGATGATGCATTAATAGTAGCATTTGGATTGAAAGTAACAGGAGTATTAGGACAGATGTTACTTGTTGGGGAATAGCTAAATGCTGCTGTTGGTGGTACATCTACATTAACCGTAACATTATCTATATCGCTGCAATTTCCGGTTGTTCCGGTTACGGTGTAGGTTGTTGTGCTAGCAGGAGTAGCTGTTACAACCGCTCCGGTTGTTGGGCTCAACCCTGTAGTAGGTGTCCAGCTATAAGTATTAGCTCCGGTAGCAGTTAGTACAGCAGAACCTCCCGGACAAATAGTGTCAGCAGAAGTTGTAGCAACAACATTTGGAGTAGGCTCCACTGTTATAGATGGGTACTCTAAATCATAATATCCACAACTATTATACACTCTTACAGTTTGGGTATAAACACCAGGATTACTAAATGTAACCGTAGGAGTGGCAGAGGTTGATGTTGATAGATTGGCTCCGTTAAACGTCCAACTATAAGTACTAGCGTTAGGAGAAGTTGAAGCATTAAAATTAACAAAGTCTCCTGCACAAATGGTATCAGTTAAAGGTGTGACAACTGCTGTAACAGGATAAGAAGTTACATAAGCAAACGTCCATCCGGCTAAATGTAACGGCTGTCCACTGGCAGTAAATACATTTTGAGTTGGCTGCCATGTTCCCGTAACATCTGTCCAAACTTTACCTGTTCTACCAGAACCATTAAGGTTTTGGGTCATTCCCCAAGCCAATGTGTCAGGGTTAAACCTGTCAGCTTGAAGTCCTAAAAAGAATTGATTATTTGCCGGTATCTTAATAGGAGTACCGAAATTAATTCTTACAAACCCTCCGGTTCCCGTTATATTTTTAATGGTTCTGTAGGTAATTCCAACGGCTGCTTTAACTGTATCAGGTGCTCCTGTGGTAGGATGAACTGTCCACATGGCTACCGCAAATGAATTAGTATTGTTTATCGAACCTGCACGTGCGAGATAAATATCAAAATACTGTAAGTGAGTAGCAGCAGTGGTATTCGTAAAATGTTCAGCCCAAGTATTTTGAGTTTGACTAAATGTACCTCCCAAGTATCCACTAGGACCTGCATTCCAAATATTAATTAAACTATCTGTGGCAATAATATTGGTAATGGAATCGCAACCGTTACTAGCTACTACATTAATATAAGCAACTTTAGTAGCGGTATCAGAACCATTTGAATTAGTTGCTATTAATCTTACCTGATATGTTCCCGGAGTATTGTAAACAATGTTAGCAGGATTTTTAGTCGTTGAAGTACCCGGTGTACCACCAGTAAACGTCCAGTTCCATGAAGTAGGATTGTATAACGATAAATCAGTAAAGTTAACGCTACCACCTGCTGTAACAGTTGTTACATTGGCAGTAAAATTGGCTTGTGGTTTATTGTTTAATAAAGCGCCAACACACTGCAAGGCTTTAAATGCGTTTACTCTTCCTGCACCCATTGAGCTGGCTAATGGACCAGAAATTGGGTCACAAGTAGAAGTTAAGCAATTCAATACGTTTGCCGGAGTGATGTTAGGGTTATAAGAAAGCATAAGACCAACTAAGCCTGCTACTAAAGGACTTGCCATAGAAGTTCCTTGTAAGTAACCATACTGATTAGTAGGTAATAAACTTAAAATATTAACACCCGGAGCAGAAACATCTAGTGTGGTTCCATAGTTTGAGAAACTTGCTTTTGTATCTGAAGAAGTAGTTGCTCCTACAGAAATAACACCCGGATAACTTGAAGGATAGTGATTTGCACTGGAATTACTGTTACCTGCAGCGGCTACTATAATAATTCCTTGGCCAATAGCCCAACTTACTACACTTGAACCATAAGAACTATTTCCAGTTCCTCCCCAAGAGCAGTTTATTACATGTGCTCCTGAACTTCCGGCATAAACTATTCCGTCATATCCGTTTGGTAGTGCAGAAGTAGAAGAAGAATTACTTGCACATTTTACGGGCATGTTTTTAATTCCAAAACCTATTGAAGCAACACCTGTGCTATTATCTGTCCTTGCACCTACAGTACCCATAACGTGAGTACCATGATTGTGTCCGTTAGTAGGAGGCATCACATTGTTATCATTATCACTCACATCATACCCGTTTACATCATCAATGTATCCGTTACCGTCATCATCAATACCATTGTTTGGAATTTCTCCGGGATTGGTCCAAATAGTTCCTGCAAAATCAGGGTGAGTAACTTGCATAGCGTTATCTGTTGTAGCTACTACAATGTTGGCATTACCAAATGATAGGTTCCAAGCTAAGTCTGCCTGAACTCTAAACAATCCCCACATCTGGGTAGAATTAAAGAAAGGATCGTTTGGTGTATATTCTACATAACACATTTCAGCCTTTTCAGCCATTTCAACCATCTCAATAGCCTCTAAATCTTTTATGAGTTGCTCTATGTTGTGAAAGTCAGAGAACTCAATTCTAAATGTACGCTGAAGAACAAAAGACTCTTTTGCAGCATGAGCAGGCTTTGAAAGCTTGGTGATTTGGTATTTTTCAGAAAGCTTTTTCATGAAAGGAAAATAATTTAAATCTAAATTATTCCAATCAATATTATTTTTAACACTTCCATCAATAGTTGAAAATCCATTATCTAACGGATAGTCTTTTTTAATGATAAAATGCACCCTGCCATCTACATAGTCATGGTAAAAAGTTTGTGCTGAAAGTTGAATGGAAGAAACAAAAGCAATGGCCATTACCAGAGCTAAAAAGTAAGTTTTTTTCATAACGTGAACAGTTAATAGGTTTAATGCCAATAAATTTATACAATATATATAAGAATAGGAATAAAAATTCTCTTAATTATTTGATTCCTAATGAGTAAATACTTCGGGAAGCACCCTAAAGGCAGTCTTTAAGTGCTCTTTATTTATGGAAAGGCTAATGTTTTTTTCGTTAAAATAGTCAATCATGTTTTCGGTAGGCATATTACCGACTAACTTATCTTCTGCCATCGGGCAACCACCATAACCCTTTAGTGCACCATCAAATCTTCTGCAGCCACTGTCGTATGCGGCTTCAATTTTTTCCTGCCAGTTATGAGGAGCGGTATGTAAGTGTGCACCAAATTCAACATCCGGAAATTCAGGAACAATGTTTTCGAATACATATTTAATTTTTTCAGGATTAGAAACTCCAATGGTATCAGCAAATGATAAAATTCTAATGCCTAATTGACTGAGTTCTTTTGTCCACTTCCATACTATTTCTGTATTCCAAGGGTCGTTGTAAGGATTTCCAAACCCCATGGAAATGTAAACTAATAAGGTTTTATTTTTCTTTTCGCATAGGTTTTGAATAAACTCTACTCTCTTTAAAGATTCTTCAATGGTAGAGTTAGTGTTTCTTAATTGAAACGTTTCGGAGATAGAAAACGGAAAACCTAAAATAGAAATTTCATCGAACGCACAGGCTTTAGTAGCACCGGAGTTATTGGCGACAATGCTTAAAAGTTGAGTATTACTATTAGATAAATCTAACAACTTAAGAACGTCAGCGGTATCTTTCATTTGTGGAATTACCTTAGGAGAAACAAAGCTTCCAAAGTCCAGCACGTCAAAGTTTACATTCAGTAAAGCATTAATATATTTAGCCTTTAACTCTGTGGGAATGAATTTTTTAATGCCTTGCATTGCATCTCTCGGACATTCGGTTATTTTTACACGATGATTCATCAAAGACCGAAAATAACAAAATTTCAATTCAGTTTGAAATTCATTTTACTGGCAGGGTTTTTAATCTGCTCTACTTTATTTTATGCTCAAATAGAAGGAACCGTAAAAGGTAGAATCACAGACATGGAAATTGGCTCTCCATTATTTGCAGCCAATATATGTATACTCAAAGGCGAGCAACAGTTTAGTTGTGTAATTAGCGATGAACAAGGCTATTTTATTATTGAAAATATTCCTGTGGGTGAATACAGCTTGGTAGTAAGTGTGTTGGGTTACAAACCATATGTAATGAAAATACTAAAAGTAACTTCCGGTAAACAAATTGATTTACCTATTTCGTTGGAAGAATCTGCTTTTGAGATTGAAGCATTTGAGGTAAAGTCGTTAAAGCGGGAAGAAGTGAACAATGAATTCTCTACTATTAGCTCAAGAACTTTTGCCATTGAAGAAACCGATAGATATGCAGGAAGCAGAGGAGACCCTGCACGAATGGCTAGTAATTTTCCGGGCATAAGAGGCTCTGACGATAGCAGAAACGATATTGTAATTAGAGGAAATTCTCCTTTAGGTTTGCTTTGGCGAATTGACGGTATTACCGTTCCTAATCCAAGTCACTTTGCATTGTTTGGAACCACCGGAGGACCCATCGGAATTTTAAATAATAAAACTCTAGCCAATTCTGATTTTATGACGGCAGCTTTTCCTGCTGAATACGGAAATGCATTAGCAGGTGTGTTTGATTTAAAGCTAAGAAACGGTAATGCAAAAAAACATGAGTTTACCGGGCAGTTTGGAGTGATGGGTTTGGAAGCACTTGCGGAAGGTCCTATCAATAAAGAAAAACATTCTTCTTATTTGGTTTCTTACAGATATTCTACACTATCGTTGTTTACGGCCGCAGGTTTAAAAATAGGTGTTTCGTCTAATCCTACTTACCAAGACTTAACGTTTAAATTAAACTTCCCTACCAAGAAAGGCTATTTCTCTGTTTTCTCTGTTGCGGGAATAAGTGATATAAAACTGTTGGATGCCGACAGAGATTCGTCAGACTTTTCTTTTGGCGATTTGGGACGTGATGTGTATTTCGGTTCTCGCTTAGCGATAATGGGATTTAACTATCATCATTTTGTCAATGAAAAAACGTCTATTAAATTTAGTTATTCTCCTTCTTATAGTTCTTCGTATAGCCGACATGACCTAAGAAGAGATACGGCAGATTTTTCTAAAGTCATTAATCCGCTTCCTTTTGTGAGGAATAGAATGATAGAAATTGACCAAACCGCTCAAGCCATTTTAAATAAAAAGATTGGGAAAAAGCATACATTGAAAACGGGTTTGGTGGCAAAAAACATTGCTATTAATTTTAGTGATAGTGTGTATAGGAAATCTACGGAAAGTTTACAAGAACGAATTACTACCGTTGACAGAAACGATTTGTTTTTAGTACAAGCCTATGCGCAATGGAAATACAAAATTTCTAAACGCTGGACGGCAAATGGAGGTGTGAATTATTTGCTCTTTACTTATAACAACTCACAAGCCGTTGAGCCAAGAGCAGGTTTGCGTTTTAATATAAACGACAATTCATCATTGAGTGCGGGCTACGGTATTCATCATCAACTACAACCTATCTATACTTACTTTTTAAAAGTAACGGATAAAAACGGAGTAAAAGGTCCGTTTAACCAAAACATGGATTTTACCAGAAGCACGCACTATGTGTTAGCCTATGAAAATTACTTTTCGGAATTTTTGCGATTTAAGTTAGAAGGATATTATCAATACCTGGATAAAATTCCGGTGCAGTCTGAAGCCAGCAGTTCCTTTTCTATGATTAATGAAGGAAGAGATATGAATTTTATTGAACTTCCGGGTAAGTTGGTAAATGCAGGAACGGCCGAAAACTATGGCGTTGAAATGACCATTGAGAAATTCTTCAACAAGAAATATTTCTTTTTGATTACGGGCTCGCTTTATGAATCTAAATACAAAGGAAGTGATGGCATAGAACGAAACACCGCTTTTAACGCCAATTATTTATTTAATGTTTTAGGCGCAAAATCGTTTGTTACCAATAAAGAAAAGAAAAACTATTTGACTGTTGGCGGAAAATATACACTTGGCGGAGGAAACCGATACACGCCTTTTGATGCAGTTAACTCTGATTATTTTAATACGGCTTATTTAACTGACCAGGCGTATTCACAGCAGAGCAAAAAATACCAGCGCTTTGATGTTAGGATTTCGCATACGGCCAACCGCAAAAAATCTAGCCATGAGTTGGCGCTGGATTTAATTAATGTGCTCAACATTCAAAACGTATTGACTAGGATTTATAACCCTATAACCAAAGAAGCTTACGAAGAACCACAATTGGGATTTTTGCCTATATTGTATTACAAAATTCAATTTTAATGACTGATTTCGATACCGCTTCAGATTTCATGAAGCAACATAATTATGAAGAAGCTGTAAAGCATTTTACCAAAGCCGTACAATCGACAGACAAACAATTGGAGTCGGTGTATTACCGTGCCATTTGTTACCGTAGGTTAGACAAGCACAGCCAGTCTATTGAAGATTTTGAATTTTTGCTGGAAGCCAAGCCCAAAGATGCCGATATATGGAGTGAAATGGGCGTTACCTTTTTTCATTTGAAAAAGTATGAGGAAGCCTTTGATGCTTTGCAAAAAGCCAAAGAGTTGGAGCCCGAAAACGCTTACCGATACAGCAGCCTGGCATACATACAAGCACACATTGGCTTAACCTATGAAGCCATTGACAACTACAAAAAAGCCATTGCGCTTGACCCGACTGATGAAATTGCACACAACAACCTTGGCTTGATTGAAGAAAATTTGGGTTATGGCAGACAAGCCCAAGACCGCTTTGCCATTGCCGACCAATTGCAAAAAGAAAAAGAAAGCCAATACAAAGCCGATAATGAGTTGCCGCAAGAAACACAGCCCGAACCTAAAGCAACACCCAAAGAGCCCGAACAAAAACAAGCGGGCTTAGTACGCACCATGCTTTCGGTGTTTACCTCACGTGCCAGCCGTAAAGAGTTTTTTGATTTTTGGCTCGGTAAAAAGTAACTGGTTGATTCGTTAAATGTTGATTGGTTGATTATGTAGTTCTGATTTCATTTTGAACAGATAAAATGCAGCATTTACTGGGAATCAACATTAATAATTGTTTCGACCAAATTAGTATCTAATCCAAGTAATTTTAATCCCATCTTTAAAGAGTCTTTGTTTGGTATATTAGTGATTGGAAAGGATTTTAAAGTCTCTTGGATTTCAGTAAAGTCATCAGATTTGAGTAGATTTTTATTTTTATATGATTCTCTTTTTATAGTTAAGTAATTTACCTCATAATGGGCTTTTTTTACCAAAACCCCATAAGTGGGAGAATATCGAATAGTTATGTTTGGTTCATCTTTTCCTAAAAATACATTGTAAACAATGAATTTATCATTTTGGGATAAGTATTCAACCGTTGTGTCTATATAGAAAGCGTGATTGTTTTTGTAAAATAATTCTTTACTACTGGCTTCTTGAATCAGGGAATCAAAAAAGCTTTTTTTAAAGCTTAAATTAAAAACCTTTATGCTATCTTGATGAGATGTATCAATAACCAATTTTGGGATAGAATTTAATTCATCACCTTTATAAAGTAATTCATAGTTTACAGTATAAGGTTTGTCATCTTCATCCAGTTGTTTTGTTGAATTGTTTTCACAACCAAAAACTAAAATAGATAGTAACAATATTTGTAATAGCTTATTCATTTATTTTCTCTTGAATTTCTGATAATATTCTCTTTTCAAACTCATCTAAAAGCGGCTTATTCTTCCACCACCAAAAGTATTCATTAACTTGAATCCAGCTTCTAGTTTCTAAGTCGTAAATATGAATAAACATCAAAGTTGATTTTCGCTTTCCATCTTTTCTAGTAGCTGTTTTTACAACATGGTTTTTATCTGGGTAATAGAAGAAAATATAGTAATAATGGTCAGTACTATCTTTTCTACCTTCTTTGAACATAGGCTCTATAAGTTCATTTGGTATTTTAATGTTTTGATTTTCTTCTTTAGCTTCATAGATAATTTGAATTAAAGAATCTTCAGGTATAGCAAATTCATAAACTTCTGCTCTAGCATAGCTTCCTGGTCCAAAACTCCATGCAATATAGAAAGCGAAAAAGCCCATTAATAAAAAGGCTATTAAAATTGCAAGTGCAAGAGATATTTTATCTTTAATTTCTTTATCCATTTCTAGTTTGCCTAGTAAAAATACTCTTTTTCATAAAAAAGTGTGTGGTTTGCCATTTTGTCAGTCATTTTAAGGGTTTTTTAACAGTTTCCCCCTAAAATAGGGGCTTTACTGCCATTTTTGCTTACCTTAATTAAGGTTTTATGGAAGCTAATCTTAGATTCATGAACCTAAATCTAAGATTCAAGGAAACAAATCTCGAATTCAAGAACCCAAATCTAAGATTCAGACAAGCGAATCTCGAATTCATGAAAGCAAATCTAAGATTCAAGGAAGTAAATCTTTAATTCAAGAACCCAAATCTAAGATTCAGACAAGCGAATCTCGAATTCAAGAACGTAAAACTTAGATTCATGAACCTAAATCTTTAATTCACGTTCGTAAATCTTTGTAACAGGTTGGTGAATCTTTAATTATAGTTCGTCATTCCCAATTTGTCATTTCGACTGAAAGGAGAAATCTCTTTGTTTTTTAATATAGATATCTCACATTCGTTCGATATGACAATCAAAGTTTAATTATAGTTCGTCATACTTCGCTAAGCAATAAAACCGAAAGCTTTGCTTTCTCCTCTTAATCTCAAATGCTCAGCATGACATAAATTTACTTTGTTAACTATTTAACTTGTTAACCTATTAACTCATATCATTATCACATTATCTAATTAAATAATCATCTCGTCAATTCACATAAACCATTACTTTTATAGCATTAAGCCATTTTGTTGAAACAAAAACTAACCAACATATTTTTAAAAGGTAAGCGCAAGTATTACTGGGCGGTATTTTTAGTATTGTTTGCCTGGTTTTGGTTTTCCTTACCTAGTAAGCTATTCAGTGACCCAACTTCTACCATTTTAGAAGACAACCAAGGACATTTACTGGCTGCCAAAATAGCCACAGACGGGCAGTGGCGTTTCCCTGAATCGGATTCTATTCCCGCTAAATATGCCACAGCCGTTAGGTATTTTGAAGATGAGTATTTTCATTATCACCTGGGCGTTAATCCTGTTTCCTTGTTTCGTGCCTTGCGTCAAAACCTTTCTTCCGATGATATTATAAGTGGTGGCAGCACCATTACCATGCAGCTCATTCGTTTGTCGCGCAAAGGGCAGGAGAGAAGCTATTGGGAAAAACTGATTGAGGTAATTTTAGCTACTCGGCTAGAGTTGAGTTATAGCAAAAAAGAAATTTTAAATCTGTATGCTTCGCATGCGCCTTTTGGCGGAAATGTGGTAGGGCTTGAAGCGGCTTCATGGCGCTATTACGGCCGTTCTGCTCATTTGCTTTCCTGGGGAGAAGTGGCTACGCTGGCGGTGTTGCCTAATGCTCCTTCATTAATTTATCCGGGTAAGAATCAGGAAAAACTACTGGACAAGCGCAATCGTTTATTAGATAAATTACAACAAAACGGAGTGTTGACGGAAGAAGATTGCATGCTGGCAAAGGCAGAGCCGCTGCCCAACAAGCCGTTTCCGTTACCACAAATTACGCCTCATTTACTAGACCGACTGGCTGCTGAAGGCAAAGAGGGACAGCGGGTAAAGGCTACCATTCAGCTTTCGTTACAGGAAAAACTGAATGAGTTGGTGGACCGATATCATACCAGTCTGGCGCAAAACGAAGTGCACAATGCGGCTATTTTAGTGTTAGATGTAAAAAGCGGAAAGGTGTTAGCGTATGTGGGAAACACCAATTGCCCTGAGGAAGAAAGCGGAAGCAAAGTAGATATTATTACTTCTAAAC
>ERZ869936.1089-NODE-1089-length-21081-cov-24.071673_pt1 | contig 21081 bp, 33 predicted proteins | sample MGYA00520876_ERZ869936 | MGnify/ENA primary metagenome ERZ869936 (study PRJEB32218, sample SAMN09650985) | biofilter metagenome | isolation source: enrty point of leading RO module | place: Saudi Arabia: Thuwal, RO plant located on Red Sea | collected 2016-02-17...
TAAATTTTGTCCTGTATAACCATAAGGCATAGTTACCCCTTTAGGTTATTTCTAAATAACTTATAAAAGCCTCTAGATCTCCAGACGCACTACCGCCCGTTAGATCAATTTTGTCGCCTGTTTCTAAAACTAATTTAGATGTTCCCGCCAATTCAACAGTTGTATCTGCAGGAACTGATAACGTTGAGGCTACTCTAGAATTTCCAGATGATCCGTCAATAACATCTGCCGTAATTGTATCGTCTGTAGAGCCGTCCACGTTTGTAATTCTTAAGGTAAGAACAATTGTTGTTGTGCTAGCAGGAGCAGTATAAATTGTCTGCGCTGAGCTTGTAATATCTAAATATCCGTTTTTAAATGTATTAGCCATATATCCTCTATCCTAGTGCAATAATTAAACCAATGTCGGCGAATCCGCCTGAATCAAGTAAAGATTGCACGGTTACTTTTTTTATATTGTTTGAATCACTAGCGTCGGCTATTAATATTTCGTCGCTTGCGTTTGCAGTAACATTTGTTTGGCCGTTTATATCAACTGCTAAAGATACGGCACCGCTAGATCCACCTCCGCTAAGACCTGCACCTGCTGTAATTCCAGTAATATCTCCCTCGCCAATATAGTCTGCCCAAGCCGACCCCGTGTAGTACTGAAGAACGTTTGTATCTTTTAAATAACAAAACATACCTTCTTCTGGACTAGAAACGGACGAATCCCTATTGCTTGTGTCATCAAAAACCATAACAACTTGTTCTTGTATGTAGTTGTTAAAATCACTAGCATTGACTAAATCGCCTGTTGTCCAAACTTTAAAACCTGCACCCATGTTAAATTCCTATCCTAATATTAAAGTAAAATCTCTATCTGCGGTTTCTGTACCTGCGCTGTCAATCCTTACGTATCCTGCGCTTAGTATTCCATAAATTGATTGATCTACTGATACAACGTCGTTAGCTTGAAAGCTAAAAGTCTGGTCTGTTCCGCCTGAATTTACAACGTCTTTAAATGTTGAATCGTCAAGTGAAAATTGTAATTTAAAGGTTGATCCAGTCATTGCTGACGGCATAATAATACCTAATACTTTTTTTCCTCTTACATCAACACTAGTGCTATTACCAGTATCTTCAGAAATATCAATTGTAGCGGTTGCGGTTTCTACAAATACCTGTCCTGCTTGAATTAAAGCCATTTTTCTCCTTTTATATTAACTATATGCAAACCTAGTTCCCTCTCCTAATTTAGCTTGTCCTAATATCCAAGCTGATGATCCCGCAGGAGATAACGTTACTTCCCAAGACCATGATTGAGAACTAGCGTCCACACTATGCTTAATACTTTCTATTAATAGTTCGTCCTCTATTGTAGTCGCGTCAGGATTTTTTACAATTACCTTTAAACGATCGCCAAATTCTCGGTCTAATACTTGAGGCCAGATTGCAGTATTTTGGCGGGGATTGGCGACTAATCTATCAAACCTAAGAATTGGAAGTGATGTTTCTGCAATTTTTTGCTCAATTAAAGATAATACGTCGGCGTCTGATACGTTAATAGTTGTTTTAGACGATCCTTTCGCAGTATATCGAGTAACGCTATCAGCGTCGCTTATATATTGAGTTGATCCGCCCTCTCTAGTCCATTCATAGACGTTTATTATTTCGTTGTCATCAAAAGATAAAGAAACGTCGCTGTAAGGTAAATCGGATCCAGTATTGCTAAATGTCCCCTGAACATTAATTGCTTTAGTGTTTGAAAGTCTATAATCCCTATTTCTAAAGGTAGCTTTTCCGTCTTTAGCAATAAAGAATTGTGCGTTTTCGCTTGTACTACATTCTCTTAAAGCAGATAATACATTGTCGGTTAATGATTGGCTTATAACGTTTGTTGTACCCGTATTTATGTCCCGCCTATTAGACGGCCACCCAATTACGTCTAATATTCGCGATACTCTATCTGATGACAATTCTGTTAAATCCTCATATCCTAATCTTGTTGAAATTCCTAAATTAGAAAATCCACCTCTACCTAAACGCCATGATCTAGAGTCTAATAATTGCGATTGAAATAATTTGAATGCGTCGGATCCGCTAAAAGTAACAATAGAATCTTGTCCCTGCGCGGTATATTTAACGGGGATATTGGTTAAAAATCCCTCAAATATTTCATAAGTAGTCGAATCATATTCTGCTGAAATTCTAAATCTTTTTAATGGTTGTATTTTTGTTCTAGCGTTTGTTGAATCGTAATAATATGTTGTTTGGCTTGGATTAAATCTATTATCCGCGTTAGATAATAATATTTCTGCAGATCCAGATACAAATTCTCCTAATTCGTTTTGACGCCCTCTAGATGTATTAAAAGCGCGAACGTATTGGCTTACATCTGTAAAATTTTGTACTTCATCAAACGGCTCGCTGTCAAAAGCAATTTCAACAGTAATATTGACATTACTATCAAAGGCGACGCTCATTGTATATCAATTCCTCTATCTCTAGCTTTTTTAACGGCTACGGCTACTGCGTCCTGAATAGATTGCTTGTCTTGTAATGCTCCCTCAACATTTACGTTTATATTTGTGTTATTCATTACTCTAAACGCGTCTGATCCTGCGAACGATGAATCAGCGCCAGTACCACCAGAAATAGAAACAAATTTGTCGGCTGATCCGCCAGAAGTATCATATACTGTTGGAGCTCCGCCACCGCCACCTGCTAATCCAGACGGGACTGGTTTTCCAGATAGATCAAATATTTTCTTAAACTCTTTGTATAAATCCGCTAATGATCCACCAACGCTTTTAACCATTTCTTGTAATCCGTCTTTTAATGCACCAAAAGCTGTTGCGTCCGCTAACGCTTTGTCTAGTTCTTGCTTTGCAATTGCTTGTTGTAGTACATTCTCTATAGATTTCTCTTGTGCTTTATTTAATTCTTTTGTAGCTTTTTCTAGATCCTCCGTAGCTTTTTTAACTTTTTCTTTTTCTCTTGCTACATCATCAAGCGCTCTTTGGTAATCCGCTTGTGCTTGTTCTTCTTCTCTTGTTGCTGATGTACTAGCCTCTATTAATTCATTTAATTTTTGCTTTGCTAATTGAAGTTCTAGATTTTGAACTTTAGTTCTTTCCTCAACATTATTTAGTTTTTCAACCGCCTCTTTTTGACGCTCTATTGCTAATTGTTCCTCTAGAGTTACTTGTTTTGATTTTTCACGTTGTTTATTTAATTCCTCTAATAATGTATCTGCTTTTATTTGAGCTAATGTTTGACTTTCTTGAGCCTTTGTTAATTTATCTTTTGCTGATTTCTCGTCATCTTGTAGATCAATTACATTTTGCTCTATATCTTTTAATTTTTGATAAGCGCCTAATACCTTTTGAAGTAAGGATAAAGATTTTTCCTTACGCTCTTGGTTTAATTTTATTTCTTCCTCTGTCAATTCAGTAACAGCGTCGGATTGCTCCTGTAATGATCCAGTTACGTTCATGTTTTCAATCTCGTATCTATGAGCGTTATTTATTGCGTCCTCTTGTACTAGATTTAAGTAATTTTGCTCCTCTTGTAATTTTCTCATTTCTTCTGCAAAGGATTTATGAGTATTAATTAAGTTTTGTTCTTCTTCCTCTGCTTTTTGAGTTGCGCCTGAATATTTATCATAAACTTGTCCAGTATGATCTAGTGCTAATCCCTGCTCCTCTAAAAGCTTTCTACCAATTTCAAGTCTTTTATTAAAATCGCTTTGCGGATCAAGAACATTAATAATACTTGTTGCTAATCTGTCAAAAAACCCTATAGCGCTCTCTAATGCAGGAGATAAGCCCTCCATAATTAATAATCCGATTTCAGAGAATTTATCTCCTAATATAGAAATTTGACTTTGTAGCGACGTTAATTGATTTTCGGCAACTTCCTGCGTAGCTCCGCCCGAATCTCTTAACGCTGATTCGTATTCTCTAATTTTGTCCGTTGATCCAGATAAGATTTTTACTGCGTCGGCTACACCTCTGTTTAATCCAAGTTGATCTAATGTACTTGCTTTTAATTCATCAGACATAGGTTTCAAAACCCTGTCTAATTCCTCTACAATATCAGCAACATTTTTCATATTGCCCTGCGTATCAAATAGCTCTAATCCTAATTTTTTAAATTCGTCGCCATTTTTTGCAGTAGCTCTTGGAATATCTCTAAGTACTTGGTTTAATTTTTCGCCACCCTCTGCGCCCTTTACACCTGCGTCTGCGAAAACAGCAAGAACAGCGACACCTTCCTCAATGTCTTTATTTACTACCTTTAACGCTGATCCTGCTTTAGATGTAAGCGCCTCTGAGAATTGTTGAACGCTTGCGTTTGCTAATGTATTAGCTTTTACTAATACGTCGGTTACTCTAGTTAAATTTTGTAAGTTTTGTTGCGCGTCTTGTACAGTAAGGCCTAATGCACTCTGAGCGTCTGTTGCGAGATCGGTTGCGGTAGCCATATCAAACATACCTGCTTGTGCAAAACGTGCGACTTGAGGTAATGCTTGTATTTGTTGTTCAGCGTCTAAACCTGCGGACGCTAGAAAGAAAAATGATTCTGCGGTTTCTTTTGCGCTAAATGTAGTTTCTAATGCTACTTGACGCGCAGTACGTCCCATTTCCTCTTGTTGCTCTACAGTAGCGTTCATAATCGCCAATGATTGAGTCATTGCGTCATCAAAAGCAATAAATTGTTTTGTAGCCTCCGTCAATGCTTTGGCCATTGCTACGGCACCTGCTACAACACCGACTTTCATTGCGGTGCCGAATTTTGCTAATCCTTTAGAACTTCCGTCTGCGCCTTTACCAATTCCGTCTAATTGGCGTTTTGCTAAATCAGCTCCTTTAGTGATTATGTTTAAAACTATATTTGATACGGCCAACTTTTATTTCCTTTTCTTATATTCCGCCTCTGCAATTGCTCTGGCTTTGTTTAGTTCGGTTTGTTCAAAAATATAAAAAGCAACCCATTGCTCATATTCCTTATTGCTCATTCTAGTTGTCAAATCGCCAACTGTCATTCCAAGATCACGAGCGAGTTTAAATTGAAAAAATAAGTCTGAATTAGTCTTGAAATTCGTCCGCGTCTGCGGATCCTCCTACACCATTTAAGTCATTAATAGCTAAAAAGATTCTATCTATAATCTTTGAATCTTTTTTATAGAGTTCATCAATTAAATTATCATCTAGTACGGGATCGACTACGCAAGTCTTTAATAATTCTTTTTGATAGTCAAACGCGTCTTTATTTGCGTCATCAAGAATGCGTCCCAAAGAAATTTGCATTTGTTTTGAAATTCCTTTTAATTGTAAAGAAACTCCCCACTCATCAATTACTAATTCTTTTTCTGGAACATTCGGCAGATTACTAATTGAATCTGCCGTAAGTCTTTTAATTTTATCTGTCATCTGTGCGTCCTATCAACTAAAACTAGTGTGTAGCTCTTGTTATTGCACCAGATACTTGTAGATCTGCTGAGAAACCCACAACATCTCCTACGGGAGAACTTGTTGAGTAAGAGGTAATAAATGCCTCTCCTGTATATTTTACAGCTCCTGATCCTGTACCCTCTGGCGAATATTCAAAAGATAACGAACTAGCTTGGCCGACTGTAGCTCCTAAGATGTCATCTGCTGAACTATCCCAAGCACCTGCTAGTGATAACGTTGCGTCTTTAAGACCAACGATATATTCTTTATTGTCATCTCCGAGCGTTGTTGTTTCTGCTAAATCTACTGTTTGCGGAAAATCAACAGAATTAACATAAGAACTAATATCTGTCAATGTACCGCCAGAGTTATCTAGCTTGAAAACGCTGTCTTTACCATGTACGAAAGCCACCTTTTCTCCTCCTACTTATTTGTTTCTTCCAAAACCGATTATAACAGAAAACGACGGAGTAGTTCCGCCTACTGTAAATTCGGCTTTCAAATATCTATTTACTGTTGTCCCCTTAGCTACTGATTTTACTTCTGCCCCCGCGCTTGTCAATTGTGTAAATGTAACTAGATCAGCATAAGTTGAATTATCTGCTGAATGTGTAATCTTTGCGTCTAATGTTGGAGAGCTACCACTAACAGATGACGCTATAATAAATGCTCCACCGCCGTTAGTAGTTGATGATGAATTGTCCCGTGCTGTACCACTAGCAGTTGCTGTGTATGTAGCGTTTTCTAAAACTTTTCCGCTAAATAATCCTTCATCTGCCTGATAATCTACTGAAAAAGCAACTATATCTCCGACTGGCGACGATATACCATAATTTGTAATATTACCTTTTCCAAAAGTTGTGTGATCGTTTGCGTCTAATCCGTCAATACCAATTGCTACTATTTTATCTGTAGCTGATCCCAATGATGATTGCAACGGACTATCTACAGTCGCGTCATAAAATCCCGTTAATGCAACTGTTCCGTCTTTAGCACCGACTATAAAAGTCTTGTTTGATTTTCCAAACGTTGTTGATTCTGCAACATCTACAGTTCTAGTAGTATCTGCATTGTTCAAGTATGAACTTACTTCGAGTTCATCTAAAAATACTTTAGTGTCTTTACCATGTTTAAAAGCCATTTATCTTTTACCTCGTCCTCGTCTATTGCGTCTGCGGTTTCTAGTGCCTGATCCTCCGCCGTAATTACGTCCGTAACCCATATTAGTTATTCTTCCTCTTGCTTGTTATTTAATTCTTGCATTTTTTTTAATTGATAATTTTTGTCAATTTTTATTAATTCGTCTTGATCCAATAACCATTTAATACTTTTTTGCGGAATATCGGATTTATCAACTATCTCGCCTTTAGCGAAATATTTTTCTTTTGCTTGTAGTCCATTTACTACTTCGTATTTCATGCTATAACCTCAACTAAAAATTCTACACCTAACAATTCAACGTTATTTAATTCAAAGGCTCCGTAATCTCTTGCCTCTATAACCCTGCAAGTACTAGCTACTCCTCCAAGCGTTGTATCGCTTTCTATTGCGGACTTCATGCTAGAGGATCCAGAGCTATTTAAATAAGCGTCCAATGTTTCTTGACTATCTTGTCCGTCCACGTTAGATACAAATAGTCTAACAGGAATTACAAATTTGTCAGACCCTCGTTGCATTGTCGAATCATATTCTAAATTTTCCAATACGCTTACAACGGCCAATGGCGGATCGAATCGGTGTGGAACGTATGAATAAACGCTTATATTAGTTAAATTGTTACCAATATTAGTTCCAATACCCTGCCTCAAGCTTGTTAGATTAGCCATTGTTAAAATCGTCCTCTATAGGCCAATGTTCGTTTGTAATCTCCTCCATGCGCCCTATAAATTGCACTTCGCTGTTATCAGTAAGAGCTTGGATCACATTTATTTGATTTTTAAATTGTTCGTCGCAGTCGTTTGCTGATTCGCCTGAAATCCTCATCTCGATCGTACCAACAACGGTGTATATTATTTCTGCCATGTATGGATTATATCACGGAGAAAGATCTTTGTATTATGCCGTCATTTGTTTTGATTTATAATCTGCAATTTGTCGATCTGTAATTTTACTCCAATGATTTTGTCCAACCCCAAATTCGCTCTGCCATACAAGTCTTTCTTTATATTCTTTTCTATTGTTTGTTGTATATGTACATTTGTCTGCAATTGCAATTGATTTAAAATCTACCCCAATGAATCCCTCCATTGTTAGTTTCATTTGATCTACGCATTGTTGTGAATGACGTACGGGATTGACGCTTGCGTTTGTATTTATAAATTGTCTAAATAATATTTCTTGATAAGCATGTGATCTAAAATACCCCGTTAGTTGAAGTAATCTATTTCTAAATGTTCTATCGTGGCCATTTGTATTAATATGCGCAATCTCGTGAAGTAGAGTTTCATCATTCCAAGACCAATTGTTCATACTCATTGTTATTGTTGCGCTACCGCCAAACCCGTGCATACATGCCCTGCCTTTACCCGTTGTTGAATTGTATGTTGATACGATTAGCCCACCGCCGTTATGAGATCCGCTCCAATTGTGCAATGTGTATTTTTTTGGTTTTTGCGGACATACCCAATTTACATTTACATATTTTTGCGGATCAAAATTTTGTCGATAGTATTGAGAATTAATAATTTTATTACCCGCTCTTTTTAAAAGTTTTTGAGCTTGGTTTGGATTTAATTTTATAATATCAACTATATCAGGCATTATCCAATTAAATTGTGGTGCGGAATTACCCGCCTGCCTTTCGGCTTGATATGTTAGTTTTTGTTCGGTCAATGTTCCCCCAAATATGTTTATATAAGTTCAGCTTAGCAATCTTAGATTTAATTGCAAGTATTTCTTTATCTTATTTTTTTAAATTGCTTTTCTATATCGTTGGCCAATTGGATAAGATCTGCTTTTCTTTGGACTTTAGTATCGCGCTCTGCGATTAATAAATATGGAACTAAAGGCGTTCCTTTTTCTGCTATAGATCTTGCAACTAAATAAACGGGAATCCCTTTACGAGCCGACCATTTTCTTAGCTTTGCATTCATAGGTGGCCAATGAGGTTTCGATCTTTTGAATGGCTCGCTTAGGCGTAATCCTCTTGTATATTTAGGATCGCCGTGAACATAACTAGATTTTGGAGAATGTGATTTAACTTGAATCCCCGCAGGTAATCTACCTCTTGAGCGTATTTGTTTAGTCCTAATAGATCGTTGCAATGCGCCAGTATCAACGGGGACAACTTCTTGCGCACGTTTTTTAATTACTTGACCAGATTCTCTAAAATATTTTCTTATAGGCTTAGCGCCTAAATTGTTAAGATCACATTGTCGTCGAAGTCTTTTTAATCCTTTGACTTCTATTTGAGCGTCAAATTTAGCCATTACAAGCGGTGTTTGATATATCCCTTAATTAATTGTTTTGCGTCGGGATCCATTTTAGAAAATAGCTCTACTTCTCCAACGTCGCTATTTCCAAACGTACTAAATGGCGCGTCTTTTCTTTTCCATAATCTTGACGCCTGTAATGTGCAAGCCATTTTTACTGCGTCTGGAATTGTATTAAATCCCCAGAATGCAGTAATTTTTACATTCTTAGGAATATCTGGATCAAAGCGTTCGTTCGATCTAGTATCAAAAATTTTTAGTTGGTTATACGGAGTATCATAATCTCCGTCCATATCGACGATATTAAGAGGATTCAAGTAAAAATCAGTATCTACTGTAATTGTTGTGTCGTATGTTCCGTCGTCAGTAGTATCTAGTTTTACTTCTAAATTAGTTGTATTTGCAATATCGGGAACGTCTAATATAAAAGGATTATTAGGCGTAAAAAATTTTGCGAATGCGGTTGTTGGTTTGTAGAAATGGCGACCGCAGTATTTATCAATTAAACGACTAGCGCCATTGATAGCCAAGTCAATATTGTTGTCTTGAGATGTACCGCTAAGACCAATAAACGACTTTAAATCCTCTTTATCGACATATTGATCGTGCGCCATTTATCCTACTTAGCTTTATTTTCGACTGGAGCTTTTGCTTTAGCCTTTGGTGTTACTTTCCATTCTTCAGCTTGTGCGTCAGTAATTTCTTGTCCCGCTCTAGCGAGTAATTTACCTTTAGCCCAACCTTTAGGAAGGTCTCCCTTAACGCCCTCTGCAATATTGCCGTCGTCGTCTTTCCATAAATCTTTTTTAACTTGTACCATTTTTTGTTTTCTCCTATTGGCTAAATCCTCCCCACCAAAAGATGAGGAGGACATTAAAGCCATAATTACTTTCTATTAAAAGTTTGTTATTGAACAGAAAGCTGTTGCACGATAGATCGGGAAACCTAATCTCAATGAGGCTTTCATCATGACTTTATCTTTAGTAAAGAAATCATCATGTGAATCGCTCATAGCGACTTCGATTCCTGATCTTGAAACAATATGAGCGGATTGTCCGCCACCAAAGTTTCCAACAAGCGCTTTACCTGCTGTTATTGCAGTAGTAGGAACTACTGGAACGCCCCAGATACTTGCTTGAGGTGCGCCATTCATCATACCTGCGCCAACAAATAGTGGTTGTAATGCGCCTGAAGTTGTAACGGCATTTACTTCTGTAACTACGTCATACCAATCGCTTGGGTGCATAAGGATTGCGTCTGGCTCTACAAAAGCGTCTTTTCTGATCTCGGTTATTGCTTGGTAAATTTGTCCAATTCTTTTTAGGTTTCCTGTATATGAGGAATAGTTAAATGTGTTTATTCCTGATTTGTTTAAGATACCTGTAATATTTGGAGCAGTACCATTACCGTTAATTAATTCGCTATCCAATCTTAGTTGGAGCATTGTTCTTAATCTTGAGTCTAAATAACCTTGTACTGCTGAAACGTCGGCTAATAATTCCTCTGTTACTGGAATAGATACACCGAATTTTCTTATGTTTTCTGTTCTCTCTGTAAATGCTAATGCTGATTCTCCGAAAGCTGAGCCTTCTGCTACTTCAGCACCATTGTTAGTGAAAGTTGTTTCTTCCAAGTACTTGTATTGATATTGGTCTGTTGTAATAACATCAAATAAATCAATAACGGAATTTGGATCTCTAAGAGCTGTACCAACAATTAAATCATCTCTAACTACTGCAGGTGGATATCCTGTTTCTGTTAAAAGAGTTTTCTTTTCTACTAATGGATTGAAAGGAACTTCAGATACGATACCTTTTTGTCCTGTTTCTTTCCATGTTTGAAAAGCTTTTGATTCTACAATTGCTTGTCCAAGACTTCTTGGAGCTTCTTTTTTTTCAACTTCATTAATTAAATTTACAGGAGCAACTTCTTTTCCTTTTTCTACGTCATTCTCAAGATTTGCAATATTTTTAGCAAGAGCTTCTTCTTCTCTTACTTCTTTTGCTAGAGAATCAATGTCCTCAGACATTTTAGCCATAGCCTCTTTTTTATCAGCGTCCATTGTTGCAGGATCAACTGTTTTTAATTCAGCTAATGCTTTTTCTCTAAGATCTTGGAGTTTGACTTTTTTTTCTGATAAGTTCAATTTGTTTTTTCTCCTTTAGCCTAAACGTCGGACGTTTCGGCCAATATTCTTAATGTGTCTAATATAAGTTTTTCGTCATCATCAGTTTTATTTGTAACTAATTCGTCCCTTAGGCCAACATCTAGCATGTCGCTTAAATCTTGATACGCCTCTTGAATATCGTTAGTTAGTTCAATTATTGCTGTTGATGATTTCTCACTTAATTTTTTACCTTTTTCCAATCTTAGAGAAATAAGCCCTCTAATTCTTTCAATGGATCCAGACAAGCTCTTACGGAGTTCGTCTATTTCGTCGGTAAATCTTAATTTTTCTACGTCATCTGATTCAGTAGAATGTGCATTTTTGACAGCTAATGTATGAGTGTTTTGATTAGCTCCTACAAGTACAGGCGATACTTCCCATACTCTTAAATCTTTTAAATATCTTACGTCGGTTTCAATTCCGTCTTTTGTGAATTTACCATTTTCTGAATCAACTACTTCATAGCCGAATGACCATTGTTGTAGATCGCCCATTGCTTTTACAGTATTAAAAGCCTCTCTACCTCTTGCGGTATCCATAATGAATTGGCCTTTAAATGTAGCTTTTTCTCCGTCTTGGACTATTTCGCCCCTGCCGATTACATCTTTCCAATCATGTCCCCAGACCATTGCAACGCCTTTATCTCCGTATCCAGATTTAATTGATTCTGGAAGTACTACATCTCCGTCGCTGTCCATTTCGTTAAATACAGAAAAGACGGCCTCTACTTTGCCCTCTACTTCATCACTTGCTAATAGTGAAATGTTTTTAAATTCTTTTTCAATACTCATACTTAATTTTTTCTCCGTATCTTCTTCTCATGGTATATAGTAGTGCAACGACAATTAACAATCAATTCAATCGGCGCACCATACTTTGAGTCGGCGGGATAATCCATTTTGTAACCTCCAACGTTGAATGGTCTAGATCTAGCACGTCGCTGATTATCTACAGCAATGTGTTTATCTCTAACCAATCCGTCACGTCTAGTTAGCCAACTCTTTTCTAATTGTAGTCCAGATTTTAAAGCTCCGCGCTCTTTTCCATATTCTGCTAATGCTAGTCCCTCTGTTCTTGCAATTCGTTGAGCGTTAGCCAATTGAGATTTAGTTAATCTTGTTGATAATTCGTTTGCAATATAGTCGTTAAACGCCTCGCCTGTTAATCCTAATCTATTAGCCTCGTCGAATGCTTTTCTTATTCCTCGAGATACAATATCTTTTCTAGTTTTAGACATTTCTGGAAGTAATGTAGTTAGTCGATCATTAACAAAATTTATTGCGCCACTATCTCTAAACATAGTTTCAAGCGGGACTTGTACGCCTCGACGTCCTCGTAGAGGAAAGAATCCGTCTTGAATAATTGTTGGTAATGGCTTTCTACGTCTGGCTCTACGGATATTATCTATTTCTTGCTTTGTTGCTTTTTCATCAACAACAACAGATTCTGGTAATAATTCGCTAAATTGAAAATAATAAAAATCTGTAATCATGGACAAATATAGATCATATACGTCGGCTTTCCAATTCTTTGTGTTTGTATCGATTATGTGATTTAATGCGCCAATGATTCCAATTTGGTTTGGTGGATTAGTATTTAAAAAATTTAATATATCTTTTTTCTGGCGTTGGATCAATTGATAATATTCTAATGTAAGCGTAAAATCCCAATTTCTTAACAATGCGTCAAATTTCCACCAATGATTGTCCTTTGATTCTGCTGATTCAAAACGATTTTCTCGCTCCTCCCATTCAATTTGTTTTAATTGATTTCTACGTCTAACTATTTCTAAAACAGATTTATCTTTTTCATCACGTTTATTCATTGCATTGACTAATTTTTGACTCCATGATTTACCTGCGTCGCCACCCCAAAGCGCCCAAGCAATGCGTCCGTTTGAAGGATAGCCATTTTCTCCCTGCCTATATCCCTCTGCTTGTTTATCTACTTCATGGCGCGGAAAGTATCGTGCAATATGTCTTACCTTTTCTGGACTTGCAATTGTATTTCTTAGGATATAACGCGCTGATCCACGACCAACATTTGTCCCGCCTCTACCATGTTCTTTGACCCAATCTAAACCGCGTTGTGCCTCCTCTTTAGCTCCTTTTGGAATAGAAAAGTCTAGATCATCATATTTACCTTTAATTTCGTCCATTGCGTCGTCATCACTTTTTCTAGTTGATAGAGGATGTGCGGACGGCAGTAAATCTGTATCGTATGGCGTACGTCTAAATTTTAATTTTTGTAATGCGTATATAAAACCATTTACTCGAGCCAACGCCCATTGATCCGCCGACCTAACATTACCTCTTACGGATTCTGGATTTCCTCTATATGCTCCAACGCCTCTACGGAATACTGCTTTTAAAACTCCTAATGTTGTTCTTTTTCTTTTATCGTCCCCATATTCGCTGTTATGTTCCTCTAGCTTGTCCCTAAGTATCCCCTCTATTCTTGCGCTTACTTTAAATGATTTTCTAAAATCGTTTATAATTCTTAATCTGCCTACTTCAATGACAACATCTCTATCTGTTTGTTCGTGATCCCCATTCTCCATAATCGCCCATACATTAATTGTCGCGGTTTCGTCCGATTTATTTATTGATTTAATAATTCCATGAGCGATTGAATCCTCCTGCGGTGGCTTAGGAATATTCCAAGAAACCGCTTGGCCAACGCTTAGATCATCAAGACTCGCCATTATCAGCTAGACGTTGTTGGTATTCCTCATGTGTGGAACACGGCATATAAATTAAATTTCCGTCTTTGTCGTGAGTGTGCGTACCAGAGCAACCTAATTCTTCAGCTCTATCTCGAGCCTCCTCCATTGTAGTAAATTCGTCTTTACCTACTTGCTCTTTGTATCGTTCCTCTCCGAATCTATGAATTTGAGCTAATCTACTCTCGGCCAATTCCATTGTTGGATAACAACCGAATGATCTTGTCCCCTCCTCGTTATATACGCAGTAAATATCATTTCCGTCATCATCTTTTTCTTTTTTAATTATTTTTGATTCTATTGATTTAGTATTTTTTTCGATCCAAGCATTAACTAAAGAACTAACTTCTACTTGCGACTCATTTTGCGGAGTATCTCCTAAATCATCTTTTTTGACTTGTACTGTAGATAGATTTAATAAATAGATATCGTGTGAATCGTCTGTTGGTAATCCTACTGCACGTCTAGCCTCGCCTACAGTAGCCCAACCTCCCTGCACTGCAACATTCATTCTATTAAACAATTGATCGACGTCGGTTTGCAATGCTCTTACTTGACTAATGTCATATTCACACATTAAATTATCTGCGTCTGGATAATTAGATTTTAATAATTGATTTTCTAATTCTTGTGCTACTTGGCGCCATAGCGGGATCAAAGTATTTTCTGTAAAGGCCTCTCTTAATTCTCTAGCGTTTGAATATGTACCATTTTCTAAACCTACTTGAAGTCCGCTAAGGATTGCAGGAACTCCTAATACCGCAGAGATACGAGATTCTGGAATTTGTCTTAACATTCCTATATCTAAGTCTTTCGGACTAAATGACATTTTTTCAACCTTCATTGAGCCAGATAGAATTAAAGGCATTCCTCTTTGTGATCCGCCAACTTTTCTTTGATATGTTCTTGATATTTGTTCGGCCTCATCGTCGGATAATCCGAAGTCATCTGTTGGGGATAGTATTACGCTTGGGACACCCATATTGGATAACAAAGCCGTAGATAATTGTCCCGCGCTTTCATCTCCGTATATTTCTCTTAAAACAGTTTTTATTGGCGCTAATCCTGATTTATGGTCATCTGGATCAACTCCGAATCGAATGTGTATGACGTCCTCTCTTGGTATTAATACTTTTTTGTCTTTCATCTCGTACTCGTACGCGGTTATTAATGTATCGTTTGTTCCTTTAGGCACTACATATTGAGGCATTAATGGAAGTAAAGCTATTACTTGCCCTGCATTATTTTTTTGTTTTAATATGTATGCGTCGCCCATTACAGAAGTTGCAGTAATAATATAACTAGCCATTAAGTCGCCAGTCATAAATTCGTTTGGATATTTCATTAATTGTTCTAACGCATGATTTGGAACGTACTCAATTTCTCCGTCTTGATTTTTTGTATTAACAACTAATCTAGCCTCCGAAAATGATCGGGATAAAACATTTAAACAAGCTGTTACTGCTGAATTACTTTGGCCTGATCCTAAATTATTAACGTCGAATAATCCTGCCTTTGTACTATATCCCTGCATGTATCCACTATTTGAAACGGGATAATCGTCTGCAAAGAAATTATATCTTTTTTGGTTTGTATTACGCCTAAATATTATGTCGCTTAATCTACGTCTATTTTGAGCCAAATTTTCCTCTTTTCTCGTGGCCACATGAGGATTGAGAACGCACCAAAACCAACCCTCAAGCGACCAATACTTCTATTTTTATATTAGTCGCATTTAATAAATTATCTAATATGCCTTAAATTTTCTAGCCTTATTTATTTCAACAATTGAATACGCTAGTGCGTCCACTTGATCGTCATGTTCCGCCTCTGGAAACTGTAAAAGCTCTCTTTGTAGATCATCAACCCATTTTGCGTTTCTCTTAAAATAAATCTGGCCACCCTCCATTTTAGCTGATAAAGGCATTGCACGAGTGATTTTATCACGATCCGCTTTTAATTCTTTAATAGTAATCCCCTCGCGTCTAGCTAATTGTATTAATGCAATCTGGAAACCCGCACGTTCTACGCCAATGTAATCTAATTTATGTTCGTTCATTGTACTTCTTAAAAGCGGTATTATATCTGGAGCCTCTAATCTTTGGCGGATCATGTCTAGAACTAATACATCATTGTCGGAAGTAATCCCTATTACACAAATTACAGTATAGTCGCTTGTTTCTTTTGTAGTTGTAGCTAGATCGACCGTTGCTATCTTTCTTAAATCATCATCAAATACTTTTTTATTATTTCCGTAAGTATGTAGAACTTTGTCTTGGTAATAATCGTCCGCGCCCATAATTGTAATTTCTTTAGTTGTAAAGTATTTAAACCAATCCTCTTTAAATATTCCACCAGATAATTCTACAAATTTGGCCTCATACTCTTGACTAAATAAATATGATCCAATTTCTTGTCTAGCTATTTCTAATTCTCCTAACGGAACAAACGGATTACTAGAGCTTGGAAGTTGCCACGACTCCCAATCCTCCAAAGATTGCGCGTCATGGTATAGCTTTTCAAACCAATTAAAACCTTTTGGTGTGCTAATAAATAAAGCTCCGCCCTGCCTTTCCGTTAATGTTGGCCTTACTACTTCCGCCCATGTATTAGATTTCATAAATGCGCATTCATCTAAAACTACAAAATCCAAACCCGCGCCTCTTAATCTATCGGGATTGTCAGCGGATCGTATAGAAACGGAACCTCCGACAGGTGTAATTATTGTTTTTTCTGATTCCTTTACTTCTGTCCCGTATTCAATACCGATATTTCTTAAATCTTTCCACCCCTCTAAAGCCATTGCATACGTTGGCGCGATCCACCAAGCACGGCCACCATTCCAAGCTTTTTCTAGACATAGCCATACGCCAAGTCTAGTTTTACCCCAACGGCGTCCTGCGGATAGTACTTTAAAACGAGAATTGCTTTGAGCCACTAATTTTTGGCCGTCATGTAGATACGGCAACCTTACTTTGTACTTTTGCTGTACGGAGGTGCTTATTTCTGATTCCATACTTTTATTTTAGTTGGCGCGAAATAAAAGCAATTTACAAAAATCACTAATTATAAACGCGCCGATCATTATTTTACTTTTTTATAGTCGTGATTTTCGGGATTAATAACAATTTCGTCGTCTAAATCGTCAAGAATTACCTCGTCAAATATCATTATTCCTCCTCTTGCTCAATAATTATTTCTTTTTCTCTATCTAATGCTTGTCCGTCTGCCCATTCTAAATTTACCTCTACAGGCTTGTTTGGATCTAAATTAACGTTAATTCTATCTCTACGACCGAATTTATCTGGATATTTTCGTTCTAATACCCATGCGTCCGCCTGCCAATTACCCTCCTCTGCGGTCTTTTCTATACGAGCTAAACGGCGCATAATGGCCTCTGATTCGGCTAGTTGTACTTCTTTCCAGAATGATTTATAAGGCTCTATTTCTTGTTCGGCTTTTTGGCGCCATTTTCTAAATGTAGAGCTATCTATTCCTGCATAAAAACAAGCGTGTTCAATGTATGATCCAAGCCGTATTGCTTGTAATAATCGGGATCTAATCCCCTCATCTATTAATTTATAAGGTTTATCATTCATGCGCTCTTAATTATATTAACAAAAATCCCCGCTTTAGTATCATTCGCGGGGATCTTTGCCGTACTAAACGGAGGTTATAGATTCAATTGTTCTATGAATTGATACGGGACTTGAATCGCTATTGGCTAGTTCTACCTTTTCTGCAAAGTATGTCCAATGCAAGTCGCCATTTTGCTCCGCGTTTTCATAATCTCTTACTTGTACAAATAGTGATCCATTTTCAATTGTGTAGTGATATTCTGTATCTCCATGTTTTGTATATAGTTGTAATCCAAATTTGTCATTATAATCAATGACTTCTAATTCGTGTAAATGCGCCATTGCTCCGAATTGTTGGATCCCCCAAGCAGAAAATCTACTTGGAAAGCTATTTGGTCTTAATCTTGGAATAGATCCAAAATTGTCTTTTGTTGATTCGCAGTGCATTAAATAAACTGCTAATTGTTCGCCTAATCCATTTTTTACATATCCGTCGTGGTGTTTGTAAATTGAAATAGATGATCCGTCTTTTCCTTTTACTTCTATTGTTGCTCTAGTACTCATTCGTTCCCTTTCGTTATTTGTTTTGTACTGCTGTTACTATATCAATCATTGATTTAATTGCAAGTATTTATTTAAAAAATTTCATAATCTTTAACGATTGATCCATTTAATAATTTATTATGTCTTAATTCTAAATCTACAAGTACTTTGTAAGTGGTTTCTATTCTATTAGTGCTTTCTAATGAATCTGAAATAACGCTTTTATCTGTAACTCTTTTTGCTTTTATTTTTTCTAATGCGCCTAATTCAACTAAACATTTTAAACAAATATTTCGATCTGCCCAAGCCAATTTATTTTCGTCGTAAAAAACGTTAAACGTCCAAATAGTTGCGCTGATAGATAATTTCTTTCCGCATACTCCAGAATATTCATTAACTGGATCTTGTACGTGAGTTAAGTATTTTGCACTTTGTACTGCTTTCCAAGGTGTAATAGTTTTAAATTTTATCATTGTTCCTCCGTAAGTTAAAAGTTAGCAATCTTAGATTTAATTGCAAGTATTTATTAAAAAAAATATCCCCGCAAGCGATTGCTCGTATGCGGGGATCGTACTAACCAAACGGGGAACGAATCGGTTAGTCAAAATATTTATAACTAGTATGTATCTTAACAGACATTGAAACGAACTCTAGATCTTTATTTTCTGTAAATGGTTTTGAATGATATTCAACGCCAGATTGCACCAAGTCGGTAACTAATTTATTTACTTTATCTATATTTTTACTTATATCTTTTTCAACAATGAACGATAATTCAACGGGGACTTTTATTAAACGAGATTTATTATCTTTCATATCGCGCTCATGTCTTTTTTTGTTTAATTCATTTTGGTGCATGATTACTCGTTTTCTCTTTTGTCTAATAGATCCAAAAATTCTTGCGATAATCCGCCCTGCTCTTTTATTTTTTTTCTAAATAAATAATCGCTTAGCCGATTATGGCGCCATAAAATAAATAATCTTTTTAGTCTAAGCATTTATTCCTCCTCCAACATTGTATTAACTACTTTTTTAATTGATTTTGGACTATCTAATCTTTTATCTTTAATGTCCATAGTTAATTCTTTATCTCCTATTAAAAATGTAATTTCACTCATTTTGTACTCTCCTTTAATAAATAATACATTGCAACGTTTCCTCTATGGCTATGTCCAACAATGTCGCATGGCTTACTTAGGATCGTATGTCCGTCTTTTTTAAGATCAATGTTTATTCTTTGGCTATAGGTTGGAATGAACATACGTTGGAATGTTGTCCCGCATACCCAACTACTCGCATTTTTTAAAGTATTTAATATCCTTACTTTTTGCGGTAGATTTTCTCCCGTATCAAAGAATTGTTGGTCTAGTGATAATTGATTCATTGTCCCCCTCTTTCCAATATTGTTTTGGATCCAGAATTTTACCCGCTAATAATTCGGAATAAATAAAATCTAATTCCTCTCCGACGCTTAATGATTTATCAAAGAATCCGCGATTATAAAAAAATTGCGTGATCCATAATAATATTTGCGTTCCAATTCCGATTATAGAAAGCCACATAAACATATTTGTTAGTAGCCATACTTCCCCGTAATTCATTCTTGTCCCCTTTCGTCGCTCATTATAGTAACAAGCTTACTTGTATTTCTATCTGCGTTTTTATCTTTATAATTTTCATTATATAAATTTAACAATTGCGTTAGTTCTAGCAATTGATCCTCGTCTAGATCTACACATAAATTGTCGCCGTTTTCTGCTGAAAGAACTATTTGAAAATAAATTCTTTTAGCTCCTAAAAATGATCTTTTCTTTTTTATTTCTAGATCAATATTCTTTTGGTTTTCAATATCAACACGAACGTTTGTATATTTCATGTTGTTGCTCATTCTTATTCTCATTTTTGGTATATCCCCCTTTTACTATTTTTAATTAAACAATCGCTACAAACCGCGATTTCTTTATTTTGTTTTGTTGATTTTACACAATGCGCGATCCCTTTATATAAAGGTCGATCACAATTGTTGCATAAACCGTTTAACATTTGATTAATTTGATTTTTAGAAATACTCATTATATTTTCTCCCTAATCTATCTTTTATTGATTCAAAAACGCTAGTTGGTGTTCTGCCTGTTTCAAAATTACAACATGGTGTCATAACGCTTGTATGTTGAAATTCAAATAGCATTAAAACTCTTTCATCATCGTTTGGAAAAGCGCATTTGCCGTCGTGCATTTTAAAAGCATGTGTTGAAAATTCTTTTTTTGTAAATTGATCTAATTTTGATAATTTTACTAATTTCTCTTTCATTGTTCCTCCGTTTGTTATGACTTAAATATACCAATCATAGATTTAAAAGCAAGTATTATTCCAAATTTTCTTTCTTTTCTTTTCCGCAATATAAACAATGAAAAAGCTTGTATGATCCCGAATAATTAGAATCCCGCCATTTATGGCCGTCTATATCGCAATTATGGATCTTTTGAGGTTTCGATTCATCAACCATTTGTCCAAGTAATGTCCAATTTTTAGAGATAGCGAAAGGCGTTAATGTAATATCTTTCCATTTAGTCTTATAAACATTTACGCGTTCGGCTACTTCATCTGGCGTTCCACCCGCCGTAAATATATCTTTAACTACTTTATTAAATCCGCTGATCTCCGTTTTAGTTTTTGGCTCATAATCTAAAGCAATTGATAACGCGCTATATATTTTATAGCGCTCACTAGACTGACTTTGGTTAATTGACTTTGGTTTGTAGTCCATATTTGATACGCCCCCCAGTTCATTATTGATACCCCCTTTGTGTTCATTTTTGAACGCGGGATTATAAATTATTGTGTATAAATTACTTGTTTGTCCGTCATCATTGAATCGTGGATCCACTACTATAGCGCCTATTTTCTCCAATTCTTTTAATGCGCGTTTTACAGTACTTGGAGATTTACCGCATTTTTGACCAATTGATTTAATACTTGGCCAACATGAGCCGTCTATTTTGTCCGCATACCTACACAATACGGAATATACTCGAAAAGCATTATCAGAAACTTCACTAATAGTTAACCATTCAGGTATAATAGAAAAATATACTTGTGCATTGACTTGCATGATGTTTGCCCTTTCTAAGCGCGGGATTCGTCCCGCGCTTTTGTCTATTTACTTACGTTATCTACTGAATTTTTTTCAGCAATTTGTTT
>ERZ869936.1090-NODE-1090-length-21054-cov-6.029287_pt1 | contig 21054 bp, 19 predicted proteins | sample MGYA00520876_ERZ869936 | MGnify/ENA primary metagenome ERZ869936 (study PRJEB32218, sample SAMN09650985) | biofilter metagenome | isolation source: enrty point of leading RO module | place: Saudi Arabia: Thuwal, RO plant located on Red Sea | collected 2016-02-17 ...
TCATCATATTCTTGCTCAACCGCCATCATAAATATCATACCCACATTAGCTCCGGCTGAAAAATTTTGTCCTTCATTGTAAATAACTAAACCTTTATAATCTGCTTCAGCTAAATCTATGGCCTTATTAATTCCTTGAATAACCTCACCGCCAATGGTATTCATTTTAGTATGGAACTCTAAATTAAGAATACCATCACCTAAATCAGTAATGGTTGTTCCTGAGTTTTTCCATACAGTTTTAGAAGAACGGATGTTGTTTAATATCAGTAAATCCTCCGTTCCTTCAACAGTTTTGTATGATTTAGAAGCAATATCATAGTACTTCTTAGCTCCATCTTCAATTTTATAGAACGAATCATTGCCACCTTCTATCATTTCATTTACCCATGAAGCTACTTCAACACCTTCTTCCTTCATTTTTGCAATGGTATCTTTTACGCCTAATACATCCCACACTTCAAACGGTCCCATTTCCCAACCAAAGCCTGCATTCATAGCATCATCTACTTTGTAAATAGCATCAGATATTTCAGGAACACGATTAGATACATAGGCAAACAAACCATAGAATGATTTTCTGTAAAACTCACCAGCTTTGTCTTTAAAGTTAACCAGCAACTTCATTCTTTCTGCTAAATCATTCACAGGCTTAGAAGCTTCAAGCGCAGCAAATTTTACTTTTTGCTTTGGCTCATATTCCAGGGTCTTTAGATTAAGGGATAGAATCTCTGAAGAACCGTCTTTGTTTTTTTCTTTTTTATAAAAGCCTTGTTTGGTTTTAGAACCTAACCAGTTTTTATCCACCATTTGCTGAACATAACTAGGAATTTCAAACAACTTATTGGCTTCATCGTTCGGACAATTTTGACGAACACCATTGGCAACATGCACCAGTGTATCTAATCCAACCACATCACACGTTCTAAAAGTAGCGGACTTTGGTCTACCCATTACCGGCCCGGTAAGCTTATCTACTTCATCTACCGTTAACCCCATTTCTTCCACTAAATGAAACAAAGCCATAATAGAGTAAACACCTATTCTGTTAGCAATAAAAGCAGGGGTATCTTTACACAACACAGTGGTTTTACCTAAAAACTTTGTTCCGTAATCATCTAAAAACTCAACTACAGCTTTATCGGTTTTTGTAGAAGGAATAATTTCAAGAAGCTTTAAATACCTTGGCGGATTAAAAAAGTGAGTGCCACAAAAATGCTTTTGAAAATCTTCACTTCTTCCATCCAACATCATTTCAATAGGAATACCGGAAGTATTAGATGTAATTAATGTTCCCTCTTTCCTGTACTTTTCTACATTGGTAAATACTTTCTTTTTAATATCCAGGTTTTCTACAACAACTTCCATCACCCAATCACAATCAGCTATCTTTGGTAAATCATCATCAAAATTTCCGGTAGTTATTCTACTCGCAAAAGATTTTTTATAGATAGGTGACGGATTGCTTTTGAGCGCAAATTGCAATGCATCATTCACAATTCTGTTTCTAACAACCTTGTCTTCTAACGTCAAGCCTTTCGCCTTTTCAGCATCATTAAGTTCTTTGGGAACGATATCTAACAACAATACCTGTACACCTATATTAGCAAAATGACATGCAATTCTAGAACCCATAACTCCGGAACCTAAAATCGCCACCTTTTTAATTACTCGTTTGCTCATGTTTTATATTACTTTTAGTTCTTTATATTCACTTGTTAAATCACTTATCTTTTGTAATCCTTGAATCATCACCTCCATTTCCTTTTTATTAAACTTGGATATGATGGACTCGTTAAATCCTCTAACTACTTTTCTAGCTATCTTCCTTTTTTGAATGCCTAAATCAGTTAGGTAAATTCTAACCATTCTTTTATCTGTTTCATCCGGCTTTTTATAAATCAGCTTTTTTTCTTCCATACTTTTAAGTAACCTGCTCATGCTTGTTGCTTCCATTCCCATTAAAGGTGCTATTGAAGTAGCAGGTGTTCCTCCCTTTTCATCTATATATAAAAGAACAAAACCAATGGCCTGCGATATATCATGCTTCACGGCTATTTGATTATACATTTTAAATATACTGTGCCATGTTCTTTTAATATGAAAATCTATGGCTTCTTCCGGTTTCATATTTCTAATTATGAAACAAATATATAAAATTATATTATGCACGCATAATATATGGGATTTTTTTAATTATACTTTTGTAATATGAAAAAGATTGTAATAGTAGGAGCAGGATTTGGAGGATTAAAGCTAGCGCAAAACTTAAAGAATGAAAAAATTGAAGTCCTCTTAATAGATAAAAACAATCATCACACCTTTCAACCTCTACTTTATCAAGTGGCAACTGGGGGCTTAGAAGCTGACAGCATTGCGTATCCGATAAGAAGAATTTTCAGAAAACAAAAAAACCTCTCTTTTAGAATGGCTGAGGCATTAAAGGTTATTCATGAAAAAAACTTGATTGAAACAAGCATAGGAGAAATTAAATACGATTACTTGATTATTGCAATAGGAAGCACTAATAACTTCTATAATTTTAGCGATGTAAAGGATGATTTATTACCGCTAAAAAGTGTGAATAATGCACTTGACATGAGAAGTTATATTCTCCAAAACCTAGAAAATGCACACCAGGTAAAAGAAGAAAAGGAAGTAAAAAAAATAATGAGTATTGCTATTGTTGGTGGCGGTCCTACAGGAATTGAATTAGCAGGTGCGTTAGCAGAAATGAAAAAATACGTTATTCCAAAAGATTTTCCTGATTTAGATTTATCAAAAATGAATATTTATTTATTTGAAGCAGCTGAAAATTTATTGTCCTCTATGTCATCGCTAGCGTCAAAAGCAGCTGAAGGATACTTGGAAAAGCTAGGGGTAAACATTTATAAAAGCTCGAAAGTAAAAAGCTATATAAATGACCAACTTGAATTGGAAGACGGAACTACCTTCTTAACTTCCACTGTAATATGGACAGCAGGTGTAAAAGGAAATATGCTTGATGGACTTCCATCTGAAAGTATGCAAGGGAATAGAATATTAGTAAACGAATACAATCTTGTAAAAGGATTGCAAAATGTGTTTGCTATTGGAGATATTGCTTCTCATAAAGATAAGGAAAACCAAAATGGGTTGCCTATGCTGGCGCCTGTTGCCAATCAACATGGAGAACACCTTGCAAAAAACTTAATTAGAATTGAAAATGGGCTAAAACCAAAACCGTTTAAATATAATGACAAAGGCTCTATGGCAACTATAGGTAGAAAAAAAGCTGTAGTCGATTTCCCAAACAAAAGTATAAAAGGCTCCATTGCTTGGTTTATATGGCTATCTGTCCACATTGCCTCCCTTGTTGGATTCAGAAATAAGTTTGTTACGTTTCTTGACTGGTTTATCAATTACATCAATTATGACAGACCGCTCGGATTGATTATTAGAAAGTATAAAAGGAAATAATATAAGCAAAACAAAAACACAATAGTTTTGTTTAAAGAGCGATATGAAACTTTACTCACTTCTCATATTTAACCTGTTATTTGGAATAGTTTTATCCCAAAACAGCTCCATTAAAGGTAAAGTTACCAACTCCAAAAACAACGAGCCCATTCCCTTTTGTAATATAGCAATATATAATACCACTCTTGGAGGTTATACAAATGAAAATGGTAATTATGAAATTTCAAATGTACAACCCGGTATTTATACTGTAGAAATATCTAGTATTGGATTTAAAAATAAAAGACAAACTGAAGTCAAAGTCAGCTCAAGCAAACCAACTATTTTAAACATTTCATTAGATGAAGCTGCTGAGCAACTGGAGGCTTTTGAAGTAAAAACTTCACCTTTTGAAAAGAAAATAGAAAGTCCTATATCAAGAAAAACAATTACTAATACTGAGATTGAAAGAAATCCTGGAGCAAACAGAGATATTTCAAAAGTAATACAATCACTTCCGGGAGTTGCTTCAGGTGTTTCCTTTAGAAATGACATTATTATAAGAGGTGGAGCACCTAATGAAAATAGATTTTATTTAGATGGCATAGAAGTGCCAAATATAAATCACTTTGCAACACAAGGTTCTTCCGGTGGGCCAGTTGGAATGATTAACGTAAATTTTATAGATGAAGTTGAGTTTTATTCTTCTGCGTTTCCCTCTAACAGAGGAAATGCACTAAGCAGCGTTATGGAATTCAAACAAAAAGAAGGTAATACTGAAAAATTAATTACTACTTTTATGTTAGGTTCAAGTGATGCAGGGTTAACTTTTGATGGACCTTTGGGTAAGAAATCAAATTTCATTTTTTCAGCCAGAACATCCTATTTACAATTTCTCTTTGAAGCATTAAAATTACCTTTTCTACCAACCTATACCGACTTTCAATTTAAGAACAAAATTTACATCAATGAGAAAAACCAAGTTACGCTCATTGGGCTTGGAGCAATAGATGACTTTAGCCTTAACTCATCGGTAAACAATGGAGTTTCAGATAAGGAAATAATAGAAAGAAACAACTACATTTTAGGCAATATACCGGTAAGCGATCAATGGAATTACACCTTTGGAACCAATTGGAAACACTTTAATAAAAAAGGTTTTTATACAATAGTATTAAGTAGAAATCATTTAAATAATTCTGCCACTAAATATCTCAATAACGATGAATCAGACCCAAACAATCTTCTTTTAAAATACAATTCACAAGAAATTGAAAATAAATTTAGGATAGAGGAAAAAGTTTTTTTTGAAAGTTTTAGACTTGACTATGGAATAAATTATGAATATGCAACCTACACAAATTCAACTTTTAATAAAATAAGTATTGGAAATAGAGTTGATACTATTGACTTTAGTTCAACCCTCAATATTAACAAATATGGAGGATTTGTTCAGTTAAGTAAACGCCTATTTTCCGAAAGACTTGGGTTGTCTGTTGGATTAAGAGTTGATGGAAACGATTTTTCAAGTGAAATGAGCAACCCATTGCAGCAGTTTTCACCCAGACTATCTTTAAGCTATTCACTTACCGAAAAAATAAATATAAATGGGAACATTGGTAGGTATTATCAACTACCGCCTTATACTGTTTTAGGATACAGAAACAATAGTAATGAGCTGGCAAATAAAAACATTAAATACATTTATAATGACCACTATGTTTTAGGGATAGATTATTTAAGTCGTTTCGACTCCAAGATAGCTATTGAATCATTTTACAAAAACTATAACCAATATCCCTTTTTAACAAATGATTCCATTAGTCTTGCAAACCTTGGTGCTGATTTTGGAATAATTGGAAATGAGCCTGCAACATCTAGTTCAAAAGGAAGAAGCTATGGAGTAGAATTTCTTTACCAACAAAAAATGTTTAAAGGCTTTTTTGGAATTCTTGCTTACACATTTGTTAGGAGTGAGTTCACAGATAAGAACAATAACTATATTCCATCCTCATGGGACAACCAGCACTTATTATCTTTAACTGCTGGAAAAAAACTAAAGAAAAACTGGGAAATAGGCTTTAAGTTTAGATATTTAGGTGGAACACCATATACACCTTTTGATGCTTATACTTCATCATTACGACAGGTGTGGGATGTAAACAATCAAGCAGTGCTTGACTACAACAAAATTAACTCAGAAAGGCTTTCTGCATTTCATCAATTAGATGTTAGGGTTGACAAAAAATATTATTTTAAGAAATCTTCGCTAAACATCTACTTTGATATTCAAAATTTGTATAACAATACTGCTGAACAACCTAGTTTTCTTTTACCCGTTTTAGAAAACAACACAATTAAAACTTTAGAAGAAGACCCTAATAGATATGAATTAAAAGAGGTGGAAAACCCTACCGGAACTGTTTTACCAAGTATTGGTATTATGTGGGAATTTTAATTCCTTTTAAGCACTTTTTTTCCGATGTAAAAAAACAACATGATTAGTACAGAGCCCAAAAATGCTAAAGCCATATCCTTTTGTGCATCCCAAATATCTCCTTGTGTTCCTAAATAAGCTATACCTTGCTCCGGGAAAAAAATATCTGCAACGGCCCACTCTACCAGCTCGTAAGCACCACTAAAAGAAAGGGTTATTTCACACGGCAATGACCAGCTTACCCAATTCGGAAATTTAAAATAATTCTTAAACCAATCTCGTAATGGGTAGGCAATCATAAAACCAAAACTAAAATGTACTATTCTATCGTAATGATTTCTTTCAAATCCAAATTCATCCATTAACCAATATCCAAAAGGATTTTCGGCATAGGTATATTTAGCTCCGTAAATATGCAAACACAGGTAAACAAAAATGAATGTATAGGTTAAATCAGAAAATTTAAATTTTCTGTACGAAATCATTAATCCACCCAAAAAAATAAAAACCAATGTATTTTCAAGAAACCAATTGGCTAAATCATGAGTTCCTATTAAAGTTGAAAGCCATAATAAGACGAAAACACAAAGATAAACAAGTGGGAGTTTTGAGGCTACCTGATCAGAGGTAGAAGCGGTTGTAAACTTCATATTAATTAATAATTATTTTTTCAATCAATACATCATCCTCACTTTTTAATCGAATAAAATAATTACCCGGCTTAAAATCCGAAACGTCTATTTCAATATTATTATTCATATTTCCATCAAATACTAATCTTCCTGAAACATCGGTGATATGCAGTAAATAATCTTTTGAATTATTCACAGATATGGTCAATTTACCTCTTGCGGGATTAGGGAAAACACTTAAACCGGCTTTAACAATTGACTCTTTAATTGAGCCAGGCATATCATTTAATACTAAAAATCGATAGTCTTCAGTTTCCCCTGTTGAAGAAGCGTCACAAGAACCTGTAAAAGCAGGAGCTGTCCTAACTCTCATAATCAGAGTGTCAAGATTAGCTGTTGCAGGAACACCTACTCTAATGGTTACACCTGTTTCGTAGGAAGCTGAAGTATAAATGTTTTCTGACACACTAAAAATAGAATCTTTATTCCAGTCTACCCAAACTCCAATTTTAGAAATAGTATTCTTATTTAATGCCACTCTTAAGTCAAAACTGTCTAAGCGATATTCAGCTACTAAGAAGTTTTTATAAAAAGCATAATTGTTATCCTGAGTGTTACAGTTTGTTCCGGCATTAGAAAAGTTTTGAACTGCCCCAGACGTAACAACTGAATCAATATAATTTGGCTGTGTAACACAATCAGCCGCAATAGTAGGATGGCAAAATACCCCTTGGCCATTTAATTGAAAAACAGTAAAAAATAATAAGGGAAAAATGAGTAATAGTTTTTTCATAGTCAATTGTTTAGAAAATAAATATAGGGAATTTATTTTAACAAATGAACATTACCAACATAGTGGTACTCACGACCGTTTCGATCCCAGCATTTAGCAAGATATTGATAAACACCGGTAGGAGCTATTTCAGAACCACCTTTTACTATTCCATTCCACCCTACTTCTGTACTAGTTGTTTCAAATACAATGTGCCCCCATCTATCAAAAACATATAGTTCATATTCTTTAGCAGCATAAACTCTTGGCCACCATACATCATTTAATCCATCTCCGTCAGGAGTAAAAGTATTGGGTGGATAAAAAGTGAATTCAGGACGAACAAATACTTTTTTTACCAAAGTATCAGTACAACCATAATCATTAACAACCACTTGCATAGGGTAAACCCATCCGGTATCCTGGTAAGTATGTTCTATAGTCGCGCAAATAGAATATTTTGTTCCATCACCGGGAAACAACTCACAAGAAATGTTGTCTTTTGACTCATCAAAAAAAGTAATATAGGGTTCCCATTCCCACACTTCATCAGGAGTAAAAGAAAAACCTGCAGTAGGAACAGGGTAAACATGAATAGCATTTTGAAGATATGATGAAAGCGTATCTATACAACCACTGGTTGTCATAATAGTTACAGAAACATCATAAAATCCAGGTTCATTGTAATGATGTAACGGAGCGGCTTGGGAGGAATAAGTTCCGTCTCCAAAAGACCATAAATAGGTAAGTGGTGTTTGAGCTGTTGAGCTATCATAAAACTGCACTGCTAAAATGGGGCAACCCTCCGTTGTTCCTAGTTGAAAATCCAATTCCGGATTGGCTATTACTTCAACGGTATCAGTATATTCCTTGACACAGGTAAAATCTGTATAGGTTAGTTTAACAACATGCTTACCCGTTTGCGTAAATTGAATGTTTTGAGGGTTTTGTTGAGTACTTGAAATAGGTGTGGCGTAACTGCCAAAATCCCAATTAAATTGAGTACTTGGTTCAAAATTCCCGCCTGCAAAAAAGTCAAAAGAATTTCCGTTAAAACATTGTATAGCCGGAGCATTAAAGTGAGCTTTTAACTTTGGGTACACTGTAAATGTATTAAATGATGTATCAGCACAAGGCCAGCCGGGATTGGCAATTAGCATAACGGTATAAGTTCCCGAATCAGAATAAGTAAAAGTAGGGTTAATTTGAGTAGAAGTATCGTTAGGGTTTTGTGGATCTCCAAAATCCCAAAAATAAAAAGATGAGTTTTGGCTATTATTTTGAAATGATACTGTTAAACCATCACAAAAAACAGTTTGATTAGCAACCGCTGCTAAAATTGTCATATTACAATTTGCCACATTAAACTGAAAATCTCTTCTTGTTTCTCCTAATAAGACTCCGTTTCTATATTCCTCAACTCTCACGCCAACCACAAACTGACCTAGTCTATTTGGAGTTCCTGTCATTAAACCTGTTGAAGAGTTAACTGCCATTGCAGGAGAAGCATCCATTTGGTAAGTATCAGAATATCCTGCTGCCCAAACTATATTAGTAAATGCCGGAGCTGAAGGAGGGTTTGGAGCAGGTGCACCCGGGTTACCACCATGAAAAGGGCGACAGAAAGAGTAAACTAATGAGTCACCGTCAGGGTCTGTTGCAGAATGGTCAAAATTTAACGCATCACCCATACATAATGCAATGGGTGGAAACTGTTTAAACCTGGGACTGCTGTTACAGTTATCATTTGCAGGAATATGAGAATGGTATGTATTTCCGTAATTACCCGGATTTACAATATTCAAAATAGTTGGGTTTCTACAACATCTTTGATAAACAATATCGTAACCTGCCGGGTTTGGAGGCAAATTAATTGTTGTTTTATAGACCGCCTCTTGCACACAAATGTTTGGCGGCACCACCAAGCAAGGATTATTAATTACCACAGGAATATTGGTAGCACCGGGAAAAGCCACATTTACAACTTGTTTTAAAGTTCCATTTCCAAAATAAATACCTATTGCCGCATTGGGGTCAAAAGGAGTTCCATTTGTATTGGATGCGCCACAATCTCGATACACTTTTAATGTGATTTCATAATTATTTGAACCCAAGCAAGTGTAATACAACTCACCTCCAACTAAGTGCGTAGCAGAGGCTCCCACTGAGAGAAAAAAGGCAGATATGAATAGTATTAGTCGGTTCATTTAACTATTGCCAAATATACTAAAAACAAAGGTTGTTTTTTATTTTTTCACTCCCCTTAATTTCACATTTTTAATCCTTTATGGGAATTCTAATACCGATTATCTGAAAATAAGTGCCGATTATGAATTAACATTCCTTAACATTAAATCTTAATCTGCTTTACAATTAAATCTCATCTTTGAAGTTATCCAACCAAAACTAAATCTACTATGGAACAAGAACAATCATTTTTTGAAAAAATGCGAAACTGGGTAAAAAATTCAGTTACTATTCGCTTACTTACTATCGGTTTTTTAATTCTTCTTTTACTTATACCCGTGAGTATGGTAGAAGATTTAATTAGGGAACGAGAATACAGGCAAATGGATGTTGCCGCTGAAATTGGCTCGAAATGGGGAAATGAGCAATCCATAAACGGATTAATATTGACGATACCCCATTTACAATACTCTAAAATTTATAATGAAAAGACTAAAGAGTATGAGTTTGTTACCACTACGGCTTATGCTCACTTTTTACCCGAAGAATTAGATATAAATGGAGTAATCAATCCAGAAAAAAAGCACAGAGGAATTTATGAGGTGGTTGTATATAATGCCAACTTAAAGTTAAATGGACATTTTAACTATCCTGACATTCATGAGTTAGGGCTGAAAGAAGAAAATATGCTTTGGGATGAAGTCTTTGTTTCTATTGGTATTTCAGACTTAAGAAGTATTAAAGAAAGCGTAAAGGTAAATTGGAATGGAAAGGCAATTCAGTTTAATCCAGGAGTTGAAAGCAATGATGTTATCTATTCAGGATTAAGTACAAAGGTCCCTTTAAAAATGGATTCTGCCAAGAGTGATAAAATCAACTTTTCTCTTGACCTTGTAATGAATGGAAACTCTAGATTATTCTTCACTCCTGTTGGAAAAGAAACAAAAGTAAATCTTTCATCTACATGGAAAGACCCAAGCTTTGACGGAGCATTTTTACCCGATCCGGACTCGCAAGATTTCACAAATGGCTTTAAAGCAGAATGGAAAGTCATTCACTTAAACAGACCATATCCTCAAGCATTTAAAGGAAAAGCAAACGGAATGACAGAATCAGAATTTGGAGTAAATTTAATTATGCCGGTAGATCATTATTCAAAAAGTATGCGCTCGGCAAAATATGCGGCACTATTCATTACGCTTACTTTTTTGATTTTCTTCTTTGTTCAAATTATTAATAAAATCAGAATTCATCCTATTCAATACATTATTGTTGGGCTTGCGTTATGTGTTTTCTATACTTTATTAATTGCTATTTCTGAGCACCTGTCTTTCGAAATTGCCTATCTAATATCTAGTGTTGGTATTATTGGTTTAATAACTGCCTACACTAAAAGCATATTTAAACACAACAGACTTACCGCAATGATTGCTTTAATATTAGTAATTCTTTACACCTTTATTTACAGTATTATTCAAATTCAAGATTATGCTTTACTGATGGGAAGTATTGGATTATTTATAACGCTAGCAATACTTATGTATCTAACTAGAAAAATAGACTGGTACAACCCGAATAAAAACGAATAAAATAAATTTCATAAATTTGAGTTAGCCTTCTTTGTATAGAAGGCTTTCTTTTTATGAGTAAAAATTTACTTTTCAATAATTCAAATAGGTTATATAGAATTTTAGTACGTTTAAATTCTTACCAGAAGCTTACAGCACATGCCATAAGTCATGGAATAAGCTTAAAAAATTTAGCTATATCTCAATTTCCTTACTTGTTTAAGGATTCTTTAGAGCCTCCAATAGTTTCTTTGGAGTTTACGAATTATTGTAATCTAAAATGTTTGTACTGTACCAGTTCTTACGAAAAGAGAAACAAGGGTTTTATGAGCGATGAAGTTTTCAAAAAAGTATTCGATAGCTTAAAAACAATGAAACCAACTCGAGTACAAATAGTTGGTAATGGAGAATCTACTATACACCCAAAGTTCGATAAATATATTTCAGAGTTATCGAAAATAAAACACTACGTATCGATTGTAACAAATGGAAATTTCATAAAAGAAGATATTGCCGAAAAACTCGTTCGTTCAAACATAAAATTAATTGATTTTTCAATTGATGCAGGAGGAAAGGAAGCATATGAAACGTCAAGAAAAAATGGTAATTATGATAAAGTTATCGAAAACCTACTTAAATTAAAAGCAGCAAAAAAAAAGTATTATTCTGATTGTGTAATAAATATTCGAATAATGGTAAGACCCTCACAAATGGGTTCTTATAAAAAAGAAATGGAATTTTGGAAGAATTACGCTGATAGAGTAATGCCACAATTTTTAGTTCATATAAACAACACAGAATACTCCCATGACTTATTTAAGCCGATTCAGAAAAATCAAAACTCATTTCCAAAATGTTCTTTACCCTTTAAACATATTGAAGTTAGGCATAATGGTGATGTGTTACTTTGCTATCACTCAGCATACCAACTTAAAAATGAAGCAGGTTTAAAAATAGACAATGTATTAAATAAAAGTATAACAGAGCTTTGGAATAGCAACATAATGAAGCAATATCGTAACGCCCATAGAACAAGGAAGGAAAAGGAAATGCCTATCTGTTTAGGTTGCTCAGGGTGTTGATAAATCATAAATTTTACCATAACATTTTGGCATGCTATTCGTATATTTATTGGAGAATTTTAAATCTTATTTGTTATGAAGTTTATTAGCGAAACATGGTTAACTGAGGGCCCCATAGATTTTGAATACAAAAAATATATTTTACTTGCCTACCTAAAAGATATTAAAGCAGAATTTACCCAAGGTAAGCTTTATCCCTACTTTTCTGACTTAATTCTTCACTATAATAATCTTATTCGACTCAAAGAAGAAAAGGAAATTATTGTTCAGGGCTTTTCTAAAGAAGTAAAAGGAATTGACCTGGAGAATTTAAAAATCACCTACAAAACCATTTTAGAAGATGATGAATTAATGAAAGAAACAAAAGATATTATTGAATATGCCCTTCCGTTAATTCACTCTAAAATTACCGATGCCAAAAAGATTTATGAAATAGTAGAAGAAAACTTTGAAGTTGATGAAATTGGTATTTCTCCGCTTTATAAAAAAGATGGCTATATGCTCTTACATCATGATACTACTAATCATTTAAATATTTATCAGTATAGTATTTCAAATGTATACAACCAAGAGTCGTATCAGGTTTTACAAACCCATTTCGTAAAACAAATTAAAAAGACAATTTCAAAAACATTTAGAGACATAAAAGTTGATTTAGTGAGAGAAAACAAGCAACTACCGAATCCTGTCGCTTACCTCTTTCATTACAAACTAGACTTACCATTAAATGAAACGATATTACCTATTGCCAAGAGAATACTATTAAAATCACATCTTTAGATAGACGTCCTCAATTTGATTTTACCTTAATTTTTTATATATTTTGGGCTCAACCAAAAATATATATACATGGAAAAATCAATTGTAAGTGTTCATCATACTTATTCAGATGCAGTAGATGCAGTCAAAAAATTAGTTGATAATGGATTATCACCCAATAAAATCTCTATTTTAGGTAAGGCAAGTGATATAGAGAATCACATTCACCTAAATAATTCTTCAAGTAGCAAGGTTGCTCCTGTTGCTGTTGGTGCCGGGATTGGCTCTCTGACAGGGCTTTTAGTAGGCGTTGGAGTATTTGCGGTTCCCGGATTAGGTTTTTTATATGGTGCTGGAGCAATTGTTGGAGCAATTGCCGGCTTTGATTTTGGCTTAATAGGTGGAGGCGTTGTAAAAATCATTGAAACAATTGCTTCAGACGAGCATAAACACACTCTTAAAGAATACATAGAATCAAACCACTACATTGTAGCTTATTCGGGTAAGGAAAAGGAAAAAGCAATTGATCTTTTAAAGTCCAGTAATGCAGAAGATGTATTTGTTTAGTATATAACTACAAAGACATTTTTAAAGTAAATTAATTTTACTTTTGCCAACAATTATGTGGGCAATTATTAACTTTTTTCAAATTCTCATTATTTTCCTTTGGACCGCAGTTTGTGGTATCCTTACAGTTGTCCTTTCTGCTCTCACATTTTTTAACTATTACCAAATAAGTGGATTTATTGGTAGAAATATTTGGAGCCCGGTATTGCTTTTTGTTTCCGGAATACGAGTTAAAATATCTGGAAAAGAACACATAGATACTTCTAAAACCTACATCTATGTTGCCAACCATGAATCGTTGTATGACATTCCTGCTTTGTTTAATAAGTTACCCGTTTTCGTTAGTTTTTTAGCCAAAAAGGAATTAAAAAAAGTTCCGTTTATGGGGTGGGCTATGATGGCTTCCGGTTATATATTCATTGATAGAAGTAACCGAGAGAAAGCAAAAGAAAGCCTACAAAAAGCCGGAGAAGAAATTAAAAGCGGTAAAAATGCCATTATCTTTCCAGAAGGTACAAGAACAAAAACAGGTAAGATGGGGCTTTTTAAAAGAGGAGCTTTTTTATTGTCTAAAGAAACAGGAATTGAAATTATACCTATATCCATTAAAGGCGCACGTGAATGTTTAGCTTCAGGCTCATACAAAATAAGACCCGGAAAAATTCAGATAAACATTGGCTCGCCAATTTCGCCAAATAACTATGAAAACACAACTGTAGAAGAATTTGCAAATGTGGTAAGAGAAGTCTGTTTAAAATTAAGAGAAAACAATTGATGAATGCAGAAATAATAACCATTGGAGATGAAATTCTTATTGGTCAAACAGTTGATACCAATTCTGCATGGTTAGGAGAAAAGTTTTTAGAGATTGGCGTCAGAGTAAGGCAAATCACCTCTGTTCAAGATAAAAGAGAACACATTGTAAAAGCTTTAGATGAAACACTAGAAAGAGCTGATGTAATTATTTTAACCGGAGGGTTAGGCCCAACTAAAGATGACATTACCAAAAATACCTTAGCCGAATACTTTCATACAGAACTTGTTATCAATGAAGAAGTACTTAAAGCTATAGAAGACTATTTTGCTAAAAGGAGTAGGAAAATGCTGCAAGTAAACATTGATCAGGCAAAGCTACCTAAAGATTGTAGAATAATTCGGAATTATCATGGCACAGCATCCGGTATGTGGTTTGAAAAAAATGGTAAAATAGTGGTTTCTATGCCCGGAGTTCCTTATGAAATGAAAGCAATGATGGAAGATGAGGTTATTCCTAGCCTTAAGGATAGGTTTAATCTTCCTACTATTTATAAGAAAACCGTCCTAATTCAAGGAATCGGTGAATCATTTATAGTTGACAGAATAAAAGATTGGGAAGAAGACGTAGAAAAGTTAAATATTGATTTAGCCTACTTACCCTCTCCCGGCTTGGTGAAAGTCAGATTAATGGCCATTGGAAATGAAATAAACATTCAAAACATCAACCAAAAAGCAGAAGAATTATATAACAGAATGCAACCCTACGCATTTGGATACAATGTTGATTCCCTGCAGCAATTAATAGGGAAAATGTTACTGGAAAGAAAAGCTACAATCTCTACAGCCGAAAGTTGTACCGGTGGAAATATTGCAAGGCTGATTACAGCCGTTTCAGGAAGTTCCAACTACTATTTAGGTTCAATTGTTTCCTATGCTAATGAAGTAAAATCAAGTGAATTAGGCGTTGATAAAAGCATCCTTAAAAAACACGGAGCAGTTAGTCAGGAAGTAGTGGAGCAAATGGCAAAAGGTATTTTGCAAAAATTAAACACAGATTATTCTATTGCAACTTCAGGAATAGCAGGACCGGATGGCGGAACCGAAGAAAAACCGGTAGGCACTATTTGGATTGCGGTTGCAGATAAAACTAGTGTTTACTCCAAAAAATTCACCTTCGGAGATATCCGAGAGAGAAACATAATCATCTCCTATTTAACACCATTAAACAATCTTAGCAATAAAATTTTAAATAAACTTTGAAGTTAGGTGAATATTTCCGTTATTTGCACCCCTTAAATTTAATGCGATATGGCGAACATTTGTCAAATTACCGGAAAAAAAGCGATTGTTGGGAACAATGTATCTCACTCTAACATTAAAACAAAAAGAAGATTTTACCCGAATCTTCAAAAGAAGAAATTCTTTTTTGAAGAAGAAAACAAATGGGTTACGCTTAAAGTTTCTACAGCAGGTATTAGAACCATCAACAAAATTGGTTTAAAAGCTGCTTGGGAAAAAGCTAAAGAAAAAGGTTACGTAAAGTAACACTACAATATTGGTACAATTTTTAAGGCTGTCTGGTTTAGATAGCCTTTTTTATTTACTAATTTTACACTTAATGAAATAAAATTATTCTGTCGGCAGTCATGCTGAGCGGAGTCGAAGCATGATGTTAAAAGCCCCACACTTCGACTTCGCTCAGTGTGACATATATAAATAACATATAATGAATAAAGCTTTAACACTTATATTGTTGGTCTTGTCACCTTGTTTCTTAATTCAAGCACAAGAAGACATTTCCGTTCATCAACCCAAACATCTGGAATATTATAATTACGATGACGACCTGTTATCCAAAGAATTTCATGCAGAACGCAGAGAAGCATTAAGAAAGCTATTACCCGAAAATTCCGCAGCCGTAATATTTGCCAATCCGGTAAGAAACCGTTCTAATGATGTAAACTATGAATATCACCAAGACCCTAACTTTTATTACCTGACAGGTTTAAGAGAACCCAATGCAGTAATCATTATTTTCAAAAACCCGCAAAAGTTTGACTCCATTATCACCAATGAAATCATTTTTATGCAAGACCGCAACCCGAAGTTTGAAGTCTGGGACGGAAGAAGGTTAGGTGTAAAAAATGCTTCCTCTTATTTGGGAATAAAAACAGCTATTTCCAATCAAGACTTTGCCACCTTTGAGTTTAATTTTGATAAACTTAAAGGTCTTTTTTACATCACGCCCGAAGATGATGTTAGAGATGATAAAACAGACAAAGGCGATTTACATTCCATGCTCAAATACTTTAACCAAAAAATTGAAAATGTAGAACACGCTACTTCAAGAAAATTACCTGAGCTAATGGCAATACTCAGGGAAATTAAACAAGCCGAAGAAATTGAATTAATGACAAAAGCCATCAACATTACCTGTGATGCACAAATTGAGTTGATGAAAGCTTTAAAGCCGGGAATGACAGAATATCAGTCAGAAGCTATTATAGAATACGTATTTAAAAAGCATGGTTCAGAATATACCGGATTTCCTTCTATTTTGGGTGGAGGAGAAAATTCTTGCATCCTGCATTATACCACTAACAGAAAACCTCTAAAGGGTAATCATTTATTGGTTTCGGACATTGGTGCAGAATATCACGGATATACGGCAGACGTTACCAGAACTTTACCCGTTGACGGTAAATTTTCAGAAGAAGAAAAAACCATTTATAACATTGTTTTAGCAGCTCAAACAGCAGGCATTGAAGCTTGTAAAGCAGGAAATAAGTTTTGGGACCCCAATGGAGCCGCAACATCCATTATTGCCAAAGAATTAGTGAAACTAGGCATTATTGAAAAAGAATACGAAGTAAAAAAATACTTTATGCATGGCACTTCTCATTATTTAGGCTTAGATGTGCACGATGCCGGATTGTACGGACCTTTAATGCCTGGAACGGTAATTACCGTAGAACCGGGAATTTATATAGCCGAAGGTTCCGATTGCGACCCAAAATGGTGGAATATTGGTATTAGGATTGAGGACGATATTATGATTACCGAAGCAGGCCCGGTAAATTTATCCGCCAAAGCGCCCAGAACCATAGAAGAAATAGAAAAATTAATGGCTGAACCAAGTATTTTTGATTGATTTAAATAATGAGTATTAAAGAACAATTAAATAAACAAAAAGAGTTAATCTTTGATGACGGTGATGTTGGTTTATGCCTATACAAAGTAAGATCAATATTCAATAAATATTATGACGAAAAAGAAGCAAAAGAAAGATATGACTTATTATTTGATAGATGGAGTGACAATAGTGGCAATTACGGGTTTAGTGATTCAAGATACAAACGAGATCATATAGCTGGTTTGCTTGGAATTATGATAGAAGAAATACCTGACAATGCAATAAATAAAAGTCCAAAAGACAACGGGAATTATATCGATGAGCAAATAATATTAGATCTAGAAAAATTATCAGAAAAGTCAGTCTATAAAATTGATTATTTAGTTAAAATATGTAATGAAATTAACTCCTCATACCAAAATAAAAACTACTTTGCTGTTACAATTCTTACCAGAAGCATTATTGATATAACTCCTCCAATATTCGGTAAAAATAAGTTTACTGAAGTAGTAAGCAATGTATCATTAGAATCAAGTCATCGTAAACAATTAGACACATTACAAAATTCGCTACGTAATTATGCAGATGGCTGTTTACATATTAGATTAAATAAATCTCATCCCTATCCAACTAAAGCAAACTCCAATTTTAAAAGTGAAATAGGTATATTACTAGAATTGATAAAAGAGGAGCTAACAAAGAATCAATAATTCAAAATCATTACTTTTTATCTATTTTTATTACAAAAGTTATAATTAATTATTACATTTGCGTCCCAAAATTTAACAACAATGGCAAAAAAGGGTAACAGAGTACAGGTGATTTTAGAGTGTACTGAGCATAAAAACTCAGGAAAACCTGGTACTTCAAGATACATTACTACTAAAAACAAAAAAAACACACCTGATAGATTAGAGTTAAAGAAATTTAACCCTATCCTTAAAAAGGTTACTGTTCATAAAGAAATTAAATAAAATAAGTCATGGCTAAAAAGGTTGTTGCAACATTAAAGAAAGAAGGTGGAAGAAACTTCTCTAAAGTAATTAAAATGGAGCGTTCACCTAAAACCGGTGCATACGTTTTTAAAGAAGAAATGGTAACTACTGATAAAGTAGATGATTTCTTCAAAAACATGAAATAATAATTACACAATATTTATAGGAAGCTCCATTCTTGAGATTGGGGCTTTTTTTTTAACTAGCAAATGGGAGTATTTAGTTTTTTATCGAAAGACAAAAAAGAAAAGCTGGACGAAGGTTTGAACAAAACCAAGGAAAGTTTTTTCGGCAAGCTCTCCAGGGCAGTTGTCGGTAAATCAACCGTAGATTCAGATGTTTTAGATAGTCTGGAAGAAATACTAGTAACCTCAGATGTTGGTGTACAAACTACTCTTAAAATTATTGACAGAATTGAAGAAAGAGTAGCCAAAGACAAATACTTAGGAACAGACGAGCTCAACAAAATACTAAGAGAAGAAATTGCTGCTCTCCTCACTGAAAACAACACTATAAGCTATACTGATTTTGAATTACCAAAAGACACCAAACCTTATGTTATTATGGTTGTGGGTGTAAACGGTGTAGGCAAAACCACCACCATTGGTAAACTAGCCAGTCAGTTCAAAAAGAAAAACCTAAAAGTAGTATTAGGAGCAGCCGATACGTTTAGAGCCGCTGCAGTTGACCAGCTTAAAATTTGGGGTGAAAGAGTGGGCGTTCCCGTTATTAATCAGGGAATGAATGCTGACCCTGCTTCAGTTGCATACGATACACTTGCTCACGGAAAAGCAAACGATGCAGATGTAATTATTATAGATACAGCAGGAAGATTGCATAATAAAATTAACTTAATGAATGAGTTAAGTAAGATTAAGAATGTGATGCAAAAAGTTATTCCTAATGCACCGCATGAGATTTTATTGGTACTAGATGCCTCAACCGGTCAAAATGCTATTGAACAAGCCAAACAATTTACCAAAGCCACTGAAGTGAATGCTTTAGCATTGACTAAACTTGACGGCACAGCAAAAGGCGGAGTAGTTATAGGTGTATCGGATATGTTTAAAATACCAGTAAAATACATTGGAGTTGGCGAAGGAATTGATGACTTACAACCTTTTCATAAAGAAGAGTTTGTGGATTCATTTTTTAGAAAGTAGTGATTAGTTATTTGTCATTTCGAACAAAGTGAGAAATCTCAGAGATAACTCTTATTCATTTGGTATGACAATAGTTTTATTTATAATTAAGTTTTTCTCCCCTTTGGGGAGATGAGAGGGGTAATGAAAACCAAAACACTCAAAAAACATAAAGTCAATGTAGTTACGCTAGGCTGCGCCAAAAACATCTTTGATTCAGAAGTGTTGATGGGGCAACTAAAAGCAAATAAGTTTGAGGTAGAGCATGAATCTTCATCCGATGATTGTGGAATTGTAATCATTAATACGTGTGGATTTATTGACAATGCAAAAGAAGAATCCATCAATACAATTTTGCAATTTTCAGAAGCAAAAAAAGATGGTTTTGTAGATAAAGTTTACGTTACAGGTTGTCTTTCTGAACGCTACAAACCTGAGCTCTCATCCGAAATAGACAATATTGATGCTTGGTTTGGCACTAAAGAACTTCCTTCACTACTTAAAACACTAAAAGCTGATTATAAACATGAGTTGGTTGGAGAACGTTTATTAACCACCCCAAAACATTACGCTTACTTTAAAATCTCTGAAGGATGCGACAGACCTTGTAGTTTTTGCGCAATTCCCATTATGAGAGGAAAACATGTTTCTACTCCCATTGAAGAACTAGTCGCAAGAGCAAAAGACTTGGCTAAACAAGGAGTAAAAGAACTCATCATTATAGCACAAGACTCCACCTATTATGGTCTTGATATTTACAAAGAAAGGAAACTGGCAGAATTGTTAAACAAACTTTCAGAAGTGGAAGGTATTGAATGGCTAAGATTGCATTACGCTTTTCCTTCAGGGTTTCCTAAAGATGTAATAGACGAAATAGCCAACAATCCGAAAGTTTGTAATTACTTGGATATTCCTTTACAGCATGGAACAACCAAAATGCTAAAATCTATGCGAAGAGGCATTACCCGAGAAAAAACAGATGAACTTATTGCAGAAATAAGAACAAAAGTACCGAATATAGCTATTAGAACTACCTTAATTTGTGGCTATCCAGGCGAAACTGAGGAAGACTTTAATGAACTGAAAGAATGGGTAAAAACCATGAAATTCGACAGACTGGGAGTTTTTACGTATTCACACGAAGAAAATACGCATGCTTTTCTGCTAGAAGATGATGTTCCTCAAGAGGTAAAACAACAGCGAGCCAATGAAATTATGGAAATACAGAGAGGTATTTCAATGGAATTGAATCAGGATAGAATTGGAAAAACCTATAGGGTTTTAATTGATAAAGTAGAAGGTGATAATTTTATAGGAAGAACAGAGTTTGACTCTCCTGATGTAGACAACGAAGTATTAATCAGTACAAAAGACACCTATCTTAGAATTGGAGATTTCGCTACCATAGAAATTACCGATGCTACAGAATATGATTTGTTTGGAATCACCAAATAAATCAATTTTTCCTACCTTCACCTCTCAAAATTATTTACTCAATGGAAAGTATTTTATTTGAAAAAATTGGAGGCGTTGCAAAAATCACTTTAAACCGCCCTAATGTTTTTAATTCATTTAACAGAGAAATGG
>ERZ869936.1091-NODE-1091-length-21052-cov-4.406963_pt1 | contig 21052 bp, 28 predicted proteins | sample MGYA00520876_ERZ869936 | MGnify/ENA primary metagenome ERZ869936 (study PRJEB32218, sample SAMN09650985) | biofilter metagenome | isolation source: enrty point of leading RO module | place: Saudi Arabia: Thuwal, RO plant located on Red Sea | collected 2016-02-17 ...
AAGGAAGGTTCCAATAGATGGCAGTCAACGCAGGCGAAGCCTGGGTGAAAATGAAGGTGACCGGCAAAGGCCAGGTCTCCCGGGAGCTGGGTGGAATGGAGACCCGGCTCAAGCGGTTCGGTGGAGCCATGCGAGCCATGGGTGGGCTCCTCAGGAAGGGTCTGGCACTCACCGGGGGGGCCGCCCTCGGCGGACTGACTGCAGGGTTGATAGCTTCAGTCAAGGCCGCCAGCGACATGCAGGAGACCATGAACAAATTCAATGTGGTCTTTGGGCAGAGTGCCGGGGTCATGTCACAGTGGGCAGACGAAACAGCCCAGGCCTTCGGGCGATCGAAAAAGCAGGTCAGGGACTTCCTTGCCAGCTCGCAGGACCTGCTGGTCCCGATGGGCATGAACGAGCAGGCGGCCATGGGCATGTCCAAGCAGATGACAGCCCTAGCTATGGACATCGCATCGTTCAACAACAAGCAGGACGGCGACGTCATGCGGGACATCCAGGCCGCCCTCACTGGGTCTGGCGAGGTCATGAAAAAGTATGGTGTTGTCCTGACCGAGGCAGCCGTCAAGCAGGAGCTGCTTAATAGTGGACTCGACCCCGCCAACGCGACCGCCGCCCAGAAAGGCATGGCGAGGTTCAATCTGATCCTCAGGGGCACCACGGCGGCACAGGGCGATGTGGCCAGGTCGGGCGGGTCGTTCGCGAACCAGATGAAGGCCATCAAGGCCCAGGCGTCAGACCTACTGGTCGCTATCGGAGAAAGGCTCCTCCCCGTCTTGGAGGACTGGATGGCGGACCTTTCTGCACTCATGGGCTTGCTGTCGGGGGGCGGCTCGGCCACGGACGACATGGAGCAGAGTGTGGACGGTCTAGCCCAGAGCCTTGAGCAGCTCTCAAGCCCCGTTGAGATGATATCCCGAGTAATCATGGCCCTAGGCTCGGTGTTTCGCTTTCTCCAGACGATGATCTCGCAGAGCATCGCAAACACCGCCATGTGGGTGAGGCTCATCTCTGGCACCGGGCTCGCCAAGACAGTGTTCGGAGATGCGGCGTCCGAGGTCGAGGGCGTCGCCAAGGCGATAGAGGACGACCTTAGGAAGCTGGCGGCGTCGCAACTTGGCGCCTCCATTGAGAACCTCGACCTGGCGTTCGGCGACCGGATCACAGAGAGCATCCGCAAGGCCCGGGAGGAGATGGACCAGGCGAAAGAGAAGGCCGCCATTCAGTTCCAGGAGCTTAGGGACTTTTCGCAGGGCGGCAAGGTGACGGCCCCCGTGGTCAAGGCTGCCCAGGGGATTGCCAAGGCGGCCGAGCAGATGGTCCAGGCGACAAGCCCCGAGAGCCTAGAAGCCTCCTCGACCGCATCCCTGGCAAAGTTTCTTGAGAACAAACGCAATGATGAGCTTGTGCAGCTCAAGCTGATCAAGAAGGCGATTATGCGGCCAGGTGTTTCCCTCGTTGCCCTAGGAGCGAGCTAGTGGGACAGCTTCATGACATCCGGATCGGCCCCACCTCAAGCGAGTCGTGGAATGCTGACAAGGGAATCATTGAGACCACTCACTCGGCGGTTTATGTCGTCGAGATGGACGAGCCTCTCGCCCGCGAGCCCGACGTCGCCCAGGTCTTTGGGGTGCCGAACATCGGCCACCCCTCGCCGATCCTGCCAGGGGCTTGGTGCGTCAATCGCGACATGGAAGAGGTGGCTCCTAGGTGGTGGGACGTCGAGTGCGAGTTCTCCAACTCGATCGGCGGCAAGGAGCCAGAAGACGACGACACGGACCCCTGGGACCTCCTGCCCTCGTGGCGTTGGGGGAGCGAGACCATTGAGGAGCCTCTCCTGTTCGACGCCCAGGACCCAACACTGGCGATGGTGAACAGTGCCGGCGAGTCCCTGCCTCCCATCACTATGCCCATCACGGTTCCAGTCCTGACAATCAAGAGGATTGAGAATTTCTTCACCGGGGACACCATCCTTTCGCATGCGAACAGGGTGAACTCGGCCGAGTTCTGGGGTGCTCCAGCGAATAAGGCGTGGCTCGCTTCGATCGAAGCTGACCCGCGAAACCTGAACGGCTCTAGGGTGTGGGATACCGTTTACAAGATCCGCTTTAAAATGGACACCTACGGCTGGGTGGCTCGCATCCTCGACCAGGGCACCTACTACTGGACCGGAGCTGTGGGCACATCGCAAAAGCTCCCGTTCGGGGACGACGCTTTCCAGCAGGTGCTGGGCAACTTGGACGGGACTGGCAAAAAGAACACCACCAACACCCCGGCGTGGGTAACACGCAACAGGTTGCCCAAGGTGGACTTTAACGATCTGAACCTTGGGCCCTTTTAGACACACGAGGTAACTCCTATGCCCAATGAAGTGACGGTAACTGGCCGACTGCAGAGCGACAACGGCAACGCAAAGACAGACAAAAGGCCTGGCGCCCTGCAGTTTGACCAGTCAGCGAAAGGGTCGAAGGGGGGAACCCAGAAGATCGGAACCTCAGCCGAGGGGATGGAAATGGGCGACCTTGCAACACATGGGAGGGCGTGGTTCCGCAACCTCGATGACACCAATTTCATTGACCTGGGACCCGACAAGGGCAGTACCACCATAGAGCCTGGCATCAGGCTCAAGCCGGGCTTTCCGGCTGGGCCGTTCTTCATCAGTCCTGGCTCCACCTGGCTGGCCGAGGCGGACACGGCGGAGTGCCTCATGGAAGTCTCGATCCTGGAGGCGTAATGTCCGAGGTCTATGGATTTAAAGAGGTCACGGCAAAGCGGCTGGAGCAGCTCGCCCAGATGACCCCTGCACCCACCCAGGGCCGCCAAGGCAGCTGGCCCAGTAAGGGCAATGCTGTCGGTGCCTGGCTGTGCAAGGCCTTTGGAGAGATCCCCGGGGCCACGCAGGGCTCTGGGGCTGACCAGTCCTGCTCGCCGAGTGCGGGGCAGGCTTGGCTCTGTCGCACAGACCCAGAGACCGATGAGCTAATCATACCGAACCCCGGGGGCTCGGCGGTAACGGCCACCATCTATTCGCTCAAGCTAGAGGCGATCCCTGACAAGGCGTTCTTCTTTGCTGTCAGGGACCTGGCAGGCACCATCTGGGCAATCGACCCCTATGACGAGTGCCTTGGCGGCTCGTTCAGTGGCTCTGGCTCAGGGTCTGACGGCGACGGCTCGGACGGCGACGGTTCGGGCGGTGATGGCTCTGGCGGGTCCGGCTCAGAGGGGGCCTGCATCAAGATTCCGGGTGTCAACTTCGACACCCTGGAAAAGGTCGAGGCGGCGGACTTCGGGCTTGCAGTCAAGGACGGGTGCCTGGTCAAGATTGAAATCGGAGACTGCGATGGGAGCGGGTCTTGACCAAGCTCTGGGTAAAGAACGGCAAGCTTATCATGCGAGGCGGCAAGCTTGCCCTGTGCGGTGCCTGCCCTTGTGAGGGCGGGTCTGGCTCAGGTTCGGGAGGCTCAGGCGTCAATGTCCTGGAGTGCCAGACTTATGACGCCCAGACCGGCCAGCTAGACAACCAAGGCCTTGCTACGCTCACCATGAAATACTGGGAGAACTCTGTCTTCCAGTGCCAAGAGACCTGGACCTGGAACAACAATGTTGGCGACCCTGGCTGGGAGCCGCCTGAGCCGACCTCTGTGCTCGGCGAGAGCCTTTGCAACGGGGCCACCCTCTTCCACTGCAACGACCAAGGTGAGGGTGACTGCACCATCTGGAAGCTGAGGTTCGTCTCCGGCACGGTTCCGGACGACTTTGTGACCGCGAATGTGTCGTGTTCGTCGCCGCCATTCCGGGTCCTATTCAATTGGACGTTTGGGTTCCCCACACCGATCAACTACGCGGTTGAGTTTAAAGCCAACTGATGGGTTGCGGCCACGAGCTACGCAAGATGGTGGGCAGGTTCAAGCGTGGCTGCCAATGCAAGAGCATGGTCGCCAAGATGAACAAGCAGGGCCCAACTTGGTGCAAAAGGAGGAGGCGTTCGCTCGTCAAGTGGCTGTCCAGCGAGAGGCCGGACGTCGATGCGGACTCGGTGATCGATGAGGCAATCAGGAGGGTGGAGGAGATGGACCTAAGGGACTTTTTCGAGCGGGTCTATGTGATCAGCCTGGCCAGGCGGCCCGAACGTCACCGGCAGTTCCTTGACGATCTGCCCGAGGACTGGCCGTTCAAGCACCCGTTAATGGTCCATGCGATCGATGGCAAGCTCTGCCCGAACCCCCCGCGATTTAAGAGGCAAGGGGCGGGGGCGTGGGGATGCTTTCGAACCCACCATCGGCTCATAGAGGACTGCCTTAATGACGGCGTCGAGTCGGTGCTTCTCCTGGAGGATGACGCCCGTTGTGTGCCGGGCTTCGCCGAGAAGGTTCGACGGTTCCTGACTCATGTCCCAGACGACTGGGGGAGCATCTACTTGGGGGGCGAGCACCTGCGGGCAAGCGTGAACGTCCCCAAGCAGGTGAATGAGGAGGTGTTTGTGCCCTTCAATGTAAACCGCACCCATGCCTGGAGCCTGCGAGGCGAGACCATGAAGGAGGTCTACAGGCACCTTAACAGGGTGGACTGGCACAAGGGCCACCATATCGACCACCATCTCGGCCGGCTGCATCAGCGGCGATCGAGCAAGCACAGAGTCTACTGCCCCAAGGCCTGGCTGATCGGGCAGAGAGAGAACAAGTCGGACATTGTGAGCCGCTCGTTTGACGAGAGATTCTGGACCCCAGCGAAAACCCTAGCCGGAGACAAGCCGCCCTTCGTGGCTGTGGTTGGCTTGCACAGCTCCGGCAGCTCGTGCCTGGCCGGGGTGCTCCACCACCTGGGCGTCCATATGGGTAACGACCTTGGCGGCTACTGGGATCGCCACAAGGGCGGATTCGAGGCGAAGGGCCTGGCGTCAATCATGGAGGACGCCGTCTCGTTCCCCGACACCAAGTATAGCCTGCCAAGAGGTCAGATATTCAACCGCTTGCGGTCATGGATCGCAGCCAGGCACGAGGAGGCGGAGGCTCGCGGAACGATTGCCGGAGGCAAGTACCCACAGCTCTGCAGGACGGGAGACCAGCTGATCAATATCTGTGGCCCCGGGCTGCGGGTGGTGTTCATTGACCGCCCGATCGAGGAGAGCATAGCGAGCCTGCAAAGGCGATGCCCGAGAGCTGAGCCCGATCAGCTCCGCGAGCACCAGGAGTGGCTTGAAAGGGGCAAGGGGGACCTGGCCCTGAAGTGTCCAAAGGAGAGGCAGATCCGGGTGGACTACCACTCACTCTTGAGTGACCCCTGGCGTGAGGTGGGACGTCTCATGGAGTTTCTTCAGATCGGGCCCTGGTCCGATTCGAGCGGAGGTGAGGTGCCGGGGTTTGACTGGCAAGGAGCCCAAGAGGCCGCCGTGGCTCATGTCGAGCGGCCGAGGGAGGAGGTTGCGGCGTGAACATCTGGAGCTATTGGGAGGGGCCCAGCAACCCCTTGCTCGACCTTTGCACCGAGACCCTTTGTAAGCACAACCCGACCGCCAAGGTTGTCACCCCCGAGCTGCTGGAGGAGATGGGTGGGGGTCACATCCTGAAGCACACCGAGGGGGTGATCCTGCCCTACAGGTCAGACCTGGTAAGGCTGTGGCTCATCCACGAGTTTGGCGGGGTTTGGACCGACACCGACGCCATCTGGCTGCAGCCCTGGGACTTCGAGAATGCCGACAAGCTCGACCTTCTGGGCGTCCATAACCCGCTGATCAAGAGGGGCTACGGGAGCAATGGCGTGGTGGCCTGCCCGTGGGCGGCAAGGAGGGGCAGCCCTATAGTGGCCCACGCTCTCTATCGCTGTTGGGCGGCGATCGCGGAGAGAAAGGAAAAGCCGATCAGCTACGGCTCGACCAGCCTGGGCCTGCTCAGCGAGCTGTGGAGGGAGAACCAAGAGTCCTCGCGAGTGCGAAGGCTCCAGGCTTGGCGATACAACCGGGTGCCATGGAACATCGCCATAGACGTATTCTGCGACCGGGGGCCAAGCAGGGGAGAGTGGGAACATTGCCCTCACTATGGGCCTGGCGTGGTCTCCTATCACCTCACCAACCGAGTGGTTGATAGGTTCAAGGGGCACACCCAGGAGCAGATTCTTGAGGGGCCATGGTTCCTGAGCTGGCTGATGAGCAAGGCCCTCGGGCGACCGCCTGGCGTATTCGGGAGAACTCAGGAGATTGTCAAGCGGCTCCCTGCCGGCGAGTGTAACGCGGTGGAGGTCGGTGTCCTGAGGGGCAGAAACTCTCGCCACATCCTGCAGCAGCACCCCGGGGTTCGCCTAAGGATGGTCGACGCTTGGAGCCCCGCCAGCTACCGCCCTCGCGAGGACGGCCTGGCCGGGAGGACTCCCGAGGCCTGGCGAAAAGACCTGGCTGCAGCCAGGAGCAACGTGAGTTTCGCAAGGGACCGAACTACGATCCACCAGGCTGACAGCGTCGCGATGGCCAATACTGTCGGCCGGCGATCTCAGGACCTGGTGTTCATTGACGCGAACCATACCTACAAAGGCTGCAAGAGAGACATAGAAGCCTGGGAGAGCAAGGTCAAGCTTGGCGGATGGATTGGCGGCCATGATTACAATCACCCCAACGAAAGAAACCAGGGGCCCTCGCAGTGGGGAGTCAAGAGGGCGGTTGACGAGTGGGCCAGGTCGCGGGGCCTTGAGGTCAAGACCGGCCTTGACTGGACCTGGTGGGCCCAGATTCAGCAAGCTTGACCCTGTCCACTGAGTTTCTAGTTAAATCGCTAAGGAAAGTAAATTCAGCAGTTACTCTCACTCCCCGTTAAGTACCTCGCCCAGAAACTCAGCCGCCTCGCTGAACCCATACTCTGACAGCCAGTCGTGGGCGATCGCCAACTTTGTCAGGTTCAGGGGCTCCCTCTCCTGAGGCTCGTCAAGCGGAATCTTGCCTCCTGGAGCCACATAATAGTAGCGGTCCGCCCCATCTCGATGCACCCTCTCAAGGCGATGGTCTATTATCGGGATACTGGCATGGGGGGATTCGTCGTCGAGGTATTGAATCGGACACGATGCATGGTCGTATGACTTATAGTGTGGCCTTAGCTCTCGATCAATCAGCTCCTCTCCATCAAGCGGGCCCCCGATAAAGGTCGCTCTCATTACGTCGCCAGGTAGATGGTCTTGGGCCTTCCCGAGGTCGGCATCGCCTTCACGTCCAGGAGCCCCGCCTCTAGCAGTGTGTTGAGAACCTCGTCCAGTTCCTTCGCCTTCCATCTGGTTTTCCTCATTAGCATCTGCCTGGTGCATGGCTCCAGCCTTTGATTGTAGCCCTTGACTAGCTTCAGGACGCGTTGCGATCGCTGGGCGAACCAGTCATCCGAGGCGACCTCATCGGTGGCTTTCGCCAGAAAGGTTCGGGTTGACCAACTCACTAGGTCTGAGGCCCAAGTGGCCGCAGCTGTGTCTATTATAGGGGTCTCAAGGCTGCGACTGCAAGCGTATACCAGGGCGAGCTTTGAGGCCTTCTCGTGCGCCCGCCCCCATATCGCACCAGAGGGACCGTCGTCCAGCATCGACTCTTGCTTCTCTCGCAGTTGCCCGAGCACCCTGGCCGCTCCTTCGGTCCTGGACACCACGGCAGGCTGGGGGTACTGGCTCGCAAGGTTTCCGCCCGGCTTGTAATCCCTCCATTCCATGGCTCGGTCCAGGACAGCTCCTGGCGGGTCACTGGCAACGACATCTTGGGACTCAACCCTAGGCCCTGTGTCCACCACCAGGAAGCGAGCCGCGAACCCGTCCTCAAGATGCTCATCGTCGAGGCCTTCCCAGAACCTCAGTGGCACTGTCAGGCCTAGCATGTTGAGGCAAGGCTGGCACACCTCAATGGAATACTTCTTGTCTCGCAGGGACTTTTGTTTCCACGCAGGGCTGGCCGCCTCGCTCCACAGCTCCAGGAGGCTGTCCTGAACGGCCATCAGGTTCAGATCCCTGCGGTTCTGGGTCCGCTTAAGCCAGCGGCCAAACTCATCCCATAGATAGAGCTTTGCGGGCTCCTCCATGAGGTCTGTCCCGAGTGCTGAGTCGCTGGCCACCTTGCCGCCAAAGCTGCCCGACATCCCCGCTAGGCTAAGCACCTTCTTGATACAGGTCTGCGGAGCTTGCTTGCCGCCCGAGCTGGGAGCCAGAACGACCAGGAACAGATTGGTTCTGAGCCCTGACTCGTCCTGCACTTTGCGGCCGGCTAGATGGGCTTGCAGGCTAACTCCGCCAAGAAGGCTGATGACTCGATTGGGCTTAGGGTTCTGGCTGGTGATCCAGGAGGCGGTCTCCTGGACGAACCCAGGAACCTCAAGGAGGTGTTCAGGGAACTCCCCGGTCAGCCCGCCAAGGCTCGCGAGGAGCTGCCCCAGGTGCGGGCGAAAAGTCTGCAGCTCCTCCTCACTGCACTCCTCAGGTGCGGAGTCAAGGAGTTGGTCATCGCTTGCGAACATGTAGCCCACCTCGCCGTCCTGGGCTCCCTTTGAGGCGGCATCCCGGATCTTGTGCTCTAGCTCCTGCTCAGACCAGGGTGGCTGGCATGTGGAGTTCCATCTCTCCAGGATCTGGAGTGCCGGACCTTCTCCCAGGTCAAATCCGTTCACCAGCACGCAGGCCAGGCGAAAGGTCACCCCATGCCCGTCCTGGCCGCTTATCGCTGGCGGATATGAGTCCGCGTAGGCCTCAGCTCTCGCCAGAGGGGATCGCGTCCCGCCCTCCATCAACGGCCTGGGTGTATACACCTGGCTGGTGCTGTGCTTGGGCTGCTCTGGGAGGTACGTCTGAGCCAGCCAGTCTAGCCCGACCTGACATTCGGCAACTTCATGGCGGCGATTGGCGGAGTGGACGTAGTTCTGACCAGTGACGGTGAAGTATCTGCCCTGGCTGTATACCTCCAGGGCCCCGCCCTCGATCTTGACCTTGCGGCCCCGATCGGTTGGCAGTTGCCCCTTGGCCCAGACCTTGATGCCTCGGCCGCTAGGGCTCACCTCCGCGTAGCTGCCAAGGCGGTCCAGAACCTCTAGGGCCCAGGGCTCGATTGCCCTGAACTCATCGAGGCAGTCGTCAAGGTCGATTCCCACCAGGCCCGAGCCAGGGGCGAACACAAAGCCCACGCCGTCCCAATTCGGTGCCGCCGCAATGGCCTCGTCGAACCCCACCCAGTGGGAAGGGTCGACCGAGCTGGCCCTCTGGCCGCTAACCTGGTAGGGGACTTTGGTTGGCTTGCCGCCTCGGCCCTCGTATCGCCACAGCACCCACTGCCGGCAGGCCTTCAGCTCATCTGGGACCGACTCGAACATTTGGTGGAATTACCTCAGGAGCCATGGTTCAAAGAAAGCCCGCTTCCCGTCGACAACAAAGCCGCAGCCAAGAATCGGTTTCTTGGGCAACCGAGCTGCGTAGCTGAATCGCTCGGATCGGTGCTCCACGCCGCATCCGACAGCCATGCCGAAAACACGGTGCCTTTTGTTGGCGTGGTAGGAGACACCGGCAAGACTGTGATGGTGGCCGATGACCGTTGACTGGAAATTCTCAACGGCTTGATTGAGGTGGGCGCACTTGCCTCCCGCTCCACTGTCGCCATGCGAGTAGAGAACGCCGTCGATCTCAAGCTTGGCGAACCTCTGGTGGACTCGCCAGGGGACCTCCCAAATCTCCTGATATCCCTTGAGAATCTCTTTCGGCAACCCGGCTGATTCGGCCTGTCGATGAGTGAGGGCGTCATGGTTGCCGATCATCCAATCGGCTCGGGGAAAAGCCTTGACCAGGGAGGCGACCTGACGCCTGGCTTTCTTGAACTCCTCGCCCGCCCCGTCTTGGCTCGGAAGCTTCTCGTGGTATGAGATTGCGTGCCAGTCAACGAGGTCTCCGATATGGACGACTCGATCGGGGCAATACTCGTCCGCCAGCCTTTGCAGGAATCGTATGTAGCCGCTCCTCATGCCTGGGCAGTGAGTGTCGCCAATAACTAAAACGGTACTCATGGTCGGCTCCTACTGTCGAGGCTCCCCCTTGGTCCACTCCTTGTCACCTTCCTGGCAGTGCCACTTAATCATCTGCCTCTGTTTCTCGGTCAGCTGGCTTGCATTCCTCAGCTTGCCATCCGTCAGGATCACCCATGTTCGCGAATAGCTCTTGCCAGACCTCCTCGGCCTTCGGGCTAATGATCTTGCCATGTCCCTCCTCGCACACGTAACCCGATGGCGTTCTTATTAGCTTCTTGCTGCAGGTCTCACAGATCATTGACAGTCACCACTCCAGCCCTTATGAGGGCTTTTGCGATATCATGAGCCAGCTCCTCGACCGCCTCCTCGCTCAAGTCCTAGCTGCCCGCGTGGAGTAGCTCGTGGATAGCTGTGTCCAGGAGGTCGAGGCCACGGAGGCTTCTCCTGATGCGGATCTCCTTGCCACGCTTGTGAGGAGGGTCGCAATCGCCCATGGCCTTGATGTTCGCTGACCGGAACCTCCACCGCTTGCCCCTAATAACCACGTTAGTGTCCACGTGTGCCTCTCGTGAGCTTGTGGCGTGCTAGAACGCGATGGACAACGCCCCGATTGATGCCGAGCACCTTAGCCGCCTCTCGGTAGCTGAACCCTCGGCCATTGAGCAGGAGGACCTTTGCCTCGACTGAGAGTCCCCTGAGTTCGTCGACATGAACCATGGGGGTTGGCTTATCCTCAAGGAGACCGAGGTCCCTGTGCCTGCTATCCGTGTCTTCCCCGTGCCTCCTTATGCCCCTGTCAACAGCGGCCTTGCGAGGGCCTGTCCACAGCTTTATGAGGCCGATCTCCCATGGCGTGGGAGCCTGCTTGTCTAATAGCTTCTTGACGTGATAGTCAGGGTCAGAAAGGGATATCATCCTCTTCTAGCTCCATGCCTGAGGGTTCGTCGTTCCATGAATATTTGACAATGCGGGGGAACTCGCCCGAGTAATCGACCCAGATCCTCGTGGGTTCATCTAGGGCGCCGTCGTTCGCAGCCTCGGCAGCCTCCTGGGCTGTGTCCGGGCAATCCTCCTCGGTTCTCTCGCGCCACCAGGTGTCCGCCTTTTCTTTAGGCCACCCTGAGTGCTCGACACAGACCCACTCGGAGATAGGGCCCCGCCAGGTGTGGTAGCTCACCCTCAAAGTCTTGGGTGCGCTGTCGTCGGCCCCCTTCTTGGTGTGCGGGGCGTAGGTGACCCAGCTGACCTCATACTCCGCAGGGGGCTCGGGTCCGGAACCGCTCAGTGGCTCGGCCGAGGTGGCCTCAGTGTCGTGCTTGGTCTCGGGTGGCGGGAACTCGTGGCCGCAGTCGGTGCAGACCCTCACGGCGGCGTGGACGATCTCCTCGCACTCTGGGCACACCTTCGTTACCGGCTCGCCACCCTCGCCGCTCCCTCCCGCCTTGGCCTCGGGCTCAAGCTTGTCGATAGGTCCATGTCGCTCGACGTTCCCGCCAAAGTCGAGGATCAGGCAGTCCTTTTTGCGGCCATCCTTCCTGAGTCCTCTCCCGACCATCTGATAGTAGAGCCCCGGGGACATGGTGGGCCTGAGCATGGCAACGCAATCGATGCAGGTCGCGTCAAAGCCCGTGGTGAGCACGTCGATGTTGACCAGGTAGGGCAGCTCGCCACGCTTGAAGCGGTCAAGGACGTTTTCCCGGTAGCCAGAAGACGTCTCGCCGTCTACGTAGTCTGTTTCGCAACCATGGTCCCGAAGGGTGTCGCGAACCTTCTTGCCGTGGTCCCGTCCAGCACAGAACACCAGAGTGGACTTGCGGTCAGCTGTCTTCCATACGATCTCCGCACAAGCCGCCTTGATGGTCTGCTCATCGTCAGCCAGGTAGTCGGCAAGCTGCGACTGGATGAACTCACCGCCCCTCTTGCCAACGCCATCGCCACTGGCCTTGACCGCCGTCTCTTTGCTGGTGAGCTTACAGAGCCAACCCTCGGCAATGAGCGACTTGACGCCAACCCGATAGCAAATGTCTTGGAACACCCGATCCGCGCCGCACACCAGCCCAGTCTGGAGGCGGTAAGGCGTGGCAGTCAGGCCAATGACCCTTGAGCATGGGTTGACTGTACGGGCGTCCTTGATGAATTGCAGGTACATGCCATCGCCGTCAGGCGGGATCAAGTGAGCCTCATCGACAATCACGACATGCCTGGGCCCAATGGCAATGGCTTGCTTGTAAACAGACTGGATACCAGCGAGCAGGAGCGGGGCGTCCGCGTCCTTGCGTCCCAGCCCGGCTGAGTAGATCCCCGCCTGGTCCTGGACCCCCTTGGGGAGGTGCGAGAACGTTTGCTCAAGCAGCTCCTTGCGATGGGCCAGCAGGACCACTCGACCGCCCCACTCCAGGGCTTGCTCCATCAGCATAGTGATGACGAGTGACTTGCCGGCTCCGGTAGGTAGCTCGATGCAGGGGTTGCCGTCATTGTGGCGGATATAGTCCCAGGCTGCTTCAGTGCTTTCGGATTGGTACCACCTCGGAGTGAGGATCACACCAACGCCCCCCTGAGCTTTTCTTTTGTAGAGTCGAGCAATCGCGAGACACGTGCCTGGCAGGAGCCTGTCATCCTGGCGATCCACTCCTGAGTGTGGCCGCTCAACCAGGCCGTCAGGGCGGTCAACTCCTCCTCTGTCAGGGCCTCCTCAAGCAACTGCTCTAGCTCAAGGTCACAGAGCGGGGCGTCCTGGCTGTCGATCGGGTCGAAGTCCAGGGGATGGAGCCGCACATCCTTGGCGGCTCGCCTGCCCATGTCCCTGGTGACCTTCAGCCAGGCGGTCTTTTGGCTTCCATGCTGAAGGAGGGCAAGTGCTAGGTCTTGGTAGCAGTCCTCTTGCTCCTGGGCGAACATCCTGGCCAGCATGTAGGACCTGGCCGTCAGCCACTCGGCATGCTGTGAAATTAGATCCATTGGGCTTTCTTGTGATCAAGTGTGTCTATTTATCCCAAGGAGCCCCATCGGACTTAGGAGCCCCATCGGACTTCGCCTCGCCGTTCTCCTTTGATTGCCCGTAAGCGGCCTTGCGAGACTTGTAGGCCTTGATCTCGTTGCCGATCTCCCCGCTCTGGGAGTTCCGCTTCTGAACAACCTTGATGACCATGGGCGAGTCGTGCAGCTGACTGGAATCCTGCGGCGTCATGCAGTTGACCGCACGGCAGATCGCAGAGAGCTGGGACTTGGCGATCTTGACCGCGTCCGCGTTGGGGTTGTCCAGGTTCAGGCGTTCCCAGATCTTTCGATTCTTGTGAGGCCCATCGAGAATCTGGAAGGTCAGCTCAAGGAAAGAGCCGTTCCCCTTCTTGGTAGGTTTCATCTCGCTTTTCACGATCGCGGCGACGTATTCGCCTGCCGGAATCGCCTTGAACTCCTCCTGTGGGTCTACCTTGTTGGCGTCAAATCCGCCCTCTCCGAAAGAAACCATCTCGTTCTCCTGGTTGGGTTTGGTGTGACCACATGTTACCACGTGTGCCAGTTAGCTCAAAAAGCCAGCGTAGGCCTGCCAGGTCATCTCAATCTCGTCAGGCATTCCCAGACGGTTCTTGGCGACCGCGTATGGCTTCGCGGTGGTTCGCAGGAACCTCTGGCCGTCACCAATCGCCTTGGTTGTTGTTCGCCCGAAAGAGCCCTCCTCCTGCTTGGTGAAGGTCTTATAGTTGGCGAACAGCACCTCATAGCTCCACTCGACAAGTAAGTCCGAGCAGCTTGCGTGGAGCTTGGGCACATAGCGGTCATAGCTGTCCGTCTCCGGGTCCTCGAACCTTTCGGTCCTGGCGTGAGCCGTGAGGATGGACGTCATGCCCTTGGTTTCCTTGAGGTAGTCGAGGCCTCGCAGGAATCGCGAGAACAGGTTGGCGGCCTGGGCGTAGCCCTTGCCGAATCCTCCGCCTACTGACTGAATACTGGGGACGTTGTGCTCCTGGCACAACTTGGACCAGATGAGGCGCTCTAGCCAGTCGGCTGAGTCGATAACGATTGCGGTGAACTCATGGTCCTCGCTGGCAAGGTCCTTGAGGCACTGCTCAGCGGCGTCGAATGACTGGCACTGCGGAAAGCTGGCGACGTCTAGATCGTCAATGCCATCCTCGGTCGGGATGAATACCACCCCCGGGCACTGACTGGCCCAAGTGGTTTTCCCGACGCCAGGCACGCCGTAGATTGCGATCTTGCGGGGGCCCTTCTTTTTGCCTCTGTGGACATTAAGCGGCATTCTGCCTCTCCTTTGCTACGCTTCGGGTGGTGGTTTGTGCAATCCCGGTTTGCCTCAGGATCTCTCTGTAACTGAGGCCCTCATCAAGGAGTCGTGAGACCAGGTCTCGCTTGCCTTGGTTCGGACTAGGCATGGCGATCCCCAGGTAGGCATAGCGGGCCTCTTGGTCCTCGCCGAACAGCCGGTAGGCCTCCCTGACCTGGGCCAGGCGTTGGGGGTCAGGGAACATCGGGCTCATAGTGTGACTGGCTCCAAAAAGCGGGACTCAAAACCTGAGCCCTCGATGGCGTTGCGATATTCGCAGAGCTTGTCCAGTACCTGGCCCTCGGCGTGGTCTAGGGTCGCCTGGCTGTACTCAAAGACAGCGACCTCAAAGGGCTGTGCAGACTCCACTGCGATGATGGCCACCTCCACTTGGCGGGAGGGAATGTCAAGCAGCCTGGACAGCATGAGGCGATAGAACGCCATCTGCCGGGCGTAGCCAAATACCCGAGCATCGCGAGCAAACTTGCAGGGATAGTCGTCCGTGTGCTCGCCGCCGATGTCGTTGCACGTCTTGAGGTCCACGATTCGGGCCAGAGACTCAGTGGCGTTCAGCCAGTCGATGCGAGACTGGCAGGGCACTCCAGGGAGTAGCTCGGCCCGGATAGTCACTTCTGGAGCCCCCACCTTAAGCAGCTCGCTGGCGGCCGGGTGAGAGATGAGGCTGGACTCCATCTCACAAAAGGCGACATACTCGCCGGACATGAGGGGCTTCTTGCCAGTGGCGTCGATCTCCTCAAGCCATTCCGCCCACTTCTTGGTGTCCCTGCCATACGCTTTTCCTGTCTTGGGGTTGATGGGCCCGCTTGAGACCTCATACTCCGCCATGAGTTTGTCATGGCCCTCAAGGGCCAGCATGTGGAAGGCGGAGCCAAACTCATAGCATGCCTTGGTTTCCTTCTTGAGCTTGCCTTCGGTCATGGCCTTGAAGGACAACGGGCTCTGTCGGAAAAGCTCCAGCTTGTGGGAGGTCATGTACTCGCCGTAGTCGGCGAAGTATTCAGCCTCGGTGATGTCGAGGCTGTGCGGGTTGCCCTGGGCTTCCCAGGGTGCGGCAGTCATTTCTTGAACCTCCCAGTCCTAACGGGGACGTGATACTTGGTGACCTCAGGGCGAATGGTGTAGCCGCCAACCGAGGCCTGTACCCCCAGGGACGAGAGCCTCTCGCAAAACTCCTCCGTGGCGGCGGCAGCTTCGACTACTTCGTTCGGCGGGTCGTCGTCATTGACCTCAGGAACCCAGTCCTCCGACTTGTCCGATTTCCTGGTTTTCTTCCATCTCATTTGGCGGCCCCCGACTTGATCAAGCCGGCGATGATCACGGCGTAGTTGATGACATCCATGCAGGCGTCTTGCCAGCCTTCACCCTTGACCTTCAGGTCGCCTCGCCGCGAGAAGGTGTCAAGTCTCTTGAGCTTGTCCTGGATGCGAAGGATAACGCCCAGCACTGGGTGTATTCCGAAGGCCGAGCTGCCCTGGAAGTTGGCGAACGGGTTGCCGCTTTCGCTCGGATTTGCATAGTCCTCGTTCTTGGCCTTCATGATGCCGTGGGCGCGATCGGACAGCTCCTCGTGGAGGTCGAGCAGATCCTTCTGGCTGAACCTCTTGCGAGCCGGGAGGCAGGTTGCCTCGGGCGAGTTGCACTGCCCGGCCGCACCGCACTGCACTGGAGTGGGGCAGCCCTGGCAAGTGGGGAAGGCCTTGAGGTGCGGGAGGTCCTTTCCGGCCTTGGCGTGGTGGTCAAGCTGAACGCTGACTTTCCGGAGTCCCTCGCGATGGAGCAGCTCATCCTTGAGGCTGTCGGCTCGCCTGGTCTCGCGGATCAGCTCGGCTCCAAGCTCCTCGGTTCGCTCCCGGAGTTCGGCAACCTCTTCACGGAGGTCCATGCAGTCCTTTTGCAGGTCGGCGACCTCCTGATTGCCCGAGAAGTTTCCGCCGAGAATGCGAGAGAAGCTGCCCGAGTTTTGCGAGAAGAACCACTCTAACCGTCGGCCTTGGCCACGCGTTTGAGAGAAAACGTCAACCATCCCCCCGGGGTCTCTCCTCAGGAAGATGGTGCCCCCCTCGCCATCGAGGTTGAGCTGGGCGGCATCGCAGGGTTGGGCCACCTCAATCAGCTGCCCAGTTCGAAGCATGTGGCAAGCCTCCTCCACTGGGTTGGCTCGGACGATTACGTTGACCTTCTCGGATTCTGTTAGGAGGCAAAGATCAACACCTGAGGCAATGACTGTGACGCCTCGCCTTAGGGCGTGAGCGACTTCCACATCGGCACCCTTTGACACCCCAGGAAGGCGAACGATCAGGTCGGCACATTCCACCCACGGCAAGCAGCCTTCAAGCCACTCGTCATGTGAGAATTCCGCCTGGTCAGGAATAGCCAGGGTCAGCACTGGGTTGAGGACAGCGAAGCCAGCCTTCATGAGGGCCCTCTGGGCCTCGATCGACTTGGCGAGGTTTTCGACCTCGGTTCCTGAGCTGGTGCAAGGGCCGGCAATGTAGACTTTGGGGCGGGGGCTTGTGCTCACTGGTCTCCTCCTGCGTTCACGTGTGTCTATTTGACTCCGAGTTCGGCCAGCCGCTCCAGGGCTCGGCGGCCTCTGGCTTGACTGGGCTCCGGGGCCGGGCGATCGGCGATCGCGAATAAATCGGCCTCGTTGATTCTCCACATCCTGCCTAGCTTTACTGCTGGAATCTTTCCGGCTTGTATCCACTTGCGCACGGTTGCTGGCTTGACGGACAGCACCTCAGAGACCTGATTGGGCGTAAGTAGCCGCACCAGAGGGGTTTCCTTCGTGCTATCGAGGTGATAAAGTGTCACGCCTGGCCATTCGGCCGGTTCGCATCGTAGCATGCGTGCCAGTGTTCCCAAGTGTGTTTTTCCGAAAAGGAGCGAAGTGGTGCCCAGATACAACATGCAACTGCAGGACGTCGTCAGCCTGATGGAGTATGCCAAAGAGCTGGGCAGAGAGAAGCAGCGGCTAGAGTTGATTGTTGAGGCCATGAAGTCTGACGGCGTGGACTCGCTTGAGGTCAGGAACAACACCATTGGAGTGCGGGGGCTCAGTTACATTGCCAAGTTCTGCGACGCTTGCCGAGAGGCTCACCTGGGCTGGCGGCAGGGGCAAGGTGCTTACTCGGCCGAGCCCAAGGCGAAACGCAAGCGGAAACGCTAGCCCGTGGGGACCTTTTCCTCGCAGATGATCAGGGCCCCGTCCACCAGGGCCTTGAAGCGATGCCAATCTTGCAGGGTGGGCTCATCGATGCCCTCTTCCAAAAGCCAGCTTTCCCACCCTGCTTGTATAGTAAGAATGACATCCTGCATGGCTCCTGCTCTTTCTTTCCCTGGATACTGAATGCCTTCAGTATACGGAGCGGCATGACACGTTTGGTCAAAGCCGCAGAGAAGAAAAGCAAGCCAAGCCTGGCAGCTCCCTTGCATGGCGGGCTATTAGTCCGCCAGTTGGTCCTTGCTCGCCACCTATGTGGGTCAGGGCTTGGGGTCCAACGGAAGTTGCCAGGCTTGGCCTGCGGCATGGAATCATGACAGAACTCGAAAATAGCTTTGTTTTTGCAGCCGTCAACAGAAACGATTACGCCGACTTTGTCAAGGAGAAAACATGGACAAGCAAACGAACGGCCTCGGGCTCGCTGGGTTCATTGTCAGCCTATTTGGCCTCCTGACCTGTGGGACACTTAGCCCGATAGGTTTCCTGCTCAGCGTCATAGGTGTGTTCAAAAGCCCCCGGGGGTTCGCTATCGCGGGCTCTATCCTGGGGGCCCTGGGGTCAGTCTGGTTGGCTGTGGCTGGCCTGGCGATGCTGGGAGCCTTGGCGGCCCCGGCGATCGAGCAAACCCGGGACACCATCCAGCGTGAGGCCCAGAAAGCGGAGCCATAGAGACACAAGGAAGCACATCGGTATACGTCGCGAACCGTATACACGAGGCCAAAGAAGTGGGTCTAAAGCGTTGACATAGACGCACTTGCGTCTAAATAGGATCACGTCTTCACACGGCGGAGGTCACAGGTTCGAATCCCGTGTCGCCCACTGACTTAGGGATCTACTGTATACGGTTGCGAGGGCAGGAGGCGTATACGACATTTTCACGAAATCACCCCCTTTTCGTGAAATCTTGGGGTGTATATATACAACCCCAAGACCGAGCCCCTATTGAGACTGAGACAGGGCATGAGGCTCCCAAAATACCGCCACTGGAAGACAAGGAACCTGGGGTTCAGCGACTGGCGGGGCGAGCGGCGATACTGGCCCGGGCCCTACGGCAGCGAGGAGAGCCTCGCGGCCTACGAGGACTGGCTTGAGGAACTCAAGCGGCTGGCTGTCCTGGAGGAGGCTCCAAGTGACTTGACCCTCGCCGAGCTGATGGAGCCCTACTTGGACCACTGCTCGACCTACTATGGCACGGGCAGCCGAACGACCACGGCGGCGATCAAGCTGGCCTTCTGTCACGTGGTCCCGGAATGGGGCCTGATCGCGGGTGCGGAATTCTCCCCTCGGGTGCTCAAGGCGATCCGGGAAGAGATGATCAAGCAGGGCCTGGCCAGGACGACGATCAATGGGCGGATCGGTAAGATCAAGGGCTGGGTCAAATGGCTCGTGAGCGAGGGCCTGGTGGCTCCCGAGGTGTGGCATGGCCTGCAATCGGTGCCCAGTCTCAAGAAGGGGCGAACGGCAGCCCCTGACCCAGAGCCCCGGGGGCCGGTTGCGTGGCGAGACGCCGAGCCAGTGCTCCAGGAGGTGAGCCACGTGGTGGCGGCCATGCTCATGCTGCAGTGGTACACAGGGGCCCGCTCGGGCTCGATTTGCAGGGCGACGCCCGCCCAGTTCTCTGAGGACCCACAGGAGCCCCGCCTCCTCCTCTGGCGCCCCGAGCACAAGGCCGAGCACCTGGGAAAAGAGCTGATTTTACCCATCGGCCCCAGGGCGCAGCAGGAGGTGGCTGAGTTCCTCGAACATGAGCCGTACTGCTTCGACCCCAGGGAGGCCACGAACCGAGGCAGGCCGGGACGGGTGTATACACCATGGACGTATCGCAGGGCCCTGGTGCGAGGACAGGCCAAGTGTCAAGAGAAAGCCCGGGAGGCCATACGAGAGGGCAAGGTGGCTTACGTGATTCAGCGGTGGACCCCGCACCAGCTACGACACGCCAGGGGGCACGAGGTCAGGGAGCGATGGGGGGTTGAGGCAGCTCAGGCAATCCTGGGGCATGACAGCCTTGCGAGTACGCAGGTCTACTCGGACAGGCAGCTTGGGCTGGCTAGGAGGATCGCCCTAGAAGAGGGGTAGACCCCCGCCAATGAGGGGCAAGGGGGTGGCTTTCTGCCAATTGGGAAGAAAGTTTGGAAAGAAGCTGGGAAGTAAGTAGTAAGTAGTAAATATATATATAGTATATACTTACGTATATGGACTAGCTCTCTCTACCCTTTCTTCCTTTCTTCCGCTCTATTTCCGACATCCCTCTCTAGAGGTATTCGCTATCTCTCTCCTTTCTCCTTTTTTCTGAAAACGACGGAAGAAAGGAAGAAAGCCCTTAAGTCCTTTTGTGCCAAGGAGATCTTTCTTCCATGCACCTTGGGAAGAAAGTCCCCCAGCGACGGAAGAAAGCCAAGAGTTTCTTTACTGCCAAGGACTTGCGTCATTTGGGGCCATTTGGGAAGAAAGTCCTGGGCGGATTCTGGCACAGGGCATAGCCTCAGGTCTCTCGACAGTTGCTTAGTCCTACCGTACCAGGCAGACACACGTGAGAACAGGAGGGCCCAAGCCATGTAATTCCTCAACAGGTAATGACAGCATTCACATGAAAGGAAAAGAGCCATGAAGTCGTAGGAAAGAGCAATGGAACCGTAGCACAGGGGGCGGGCTGTACCTGACTCAAAGGTGGCTCGCCCCCTCTTTCTGGAGGGAGACATGGGAAAAGCAAGCAGAGACAAGGGCAAGCGAGGGGAGAGGGAGGCCGCCCAGGCTCTCAATGACCTCCTGGGGTGCAACGCAAGGCGAGGAATCCAGTTTTGCGGCGGGGAGGATTCTCCTGACGTCAAGCACGAGCTGGACGGAGTTCACTTTGAGGTCAAGCGAACGGAACGCCTTGATCTCTGGAGCGCCCTCAGTCAGGCGATCGAGGATGCCGGACCCGACCAGGCCCCAGTGGTCATGCATCGCCCGAATCGCAAGCCTTGGTTGCTGGTGCTTCGCCTTGAGGACTTGCCTCGGCTTGTTCAGTCGGTGAGCAACCACATGGTTGACATTGCCGACATTCACACCACCACATACATAGAAAGCGAGGAATACGATGCTGGGCTTTAGGCAAAAACTGAATATCGACGGCTGGTTCGTGCGAGCAGTGCTTTGGGACATCACTAAAGTGCTCTGGGCTCTCTTGCCTCCGATTCTGGCGGTCATGCTGAGCGTCTCTGCTGCAGAGCGGCAAAGGGCATGGTTTCTTGTCGGGAAACACAAGGGTGCTCATGCCAAGGCGGTTTCTGAACATGAGGCGATTGTCGCCGAGTGTGTCAGGCGGGGCCACATGGTGGTGGCTGATAATGGCCAGTTTGATGGGCATGAGTGGGGGCCATATCCAGAGGGGGCCACGATCCTCTCGCCGGGCTGGCTGATACAGGGACCTGATGGGCTGCCCGTGTTCATTGTGCCGGCAGGCAAGGCACCCCCCGCACCCCCAGTCATTGAGACATAGCATGCTCGCACTATACGCAAGCGAGGTTGAGTTGATCAGGCAGGGAATGTCGCTTAAGGATGCACTGCAGCAAACGGGGGTCGGCCAGA
>ERZ869936.1092-NODE-1092-length-21042-cov-4.884595_pt1 | contig 21042 bp, 20 predicted proteins | sample MGYA00520876_ERZ869936 | MGnify/ENA primary metagenome ERZ869936 (study PRJEB32218, sample SAMN09650985) | biofilter metagenome | isolation source: enrty point of leading RO module | place: Saudi Arabia: Thuwal, RO plant located on Red Sea | collected 2016-02-17 ...
GTTCGCGGCGCCGCGTCGTGCCGACTCCATCAGTGTGGCAAATCGGCTCGGGTCGCTGGTGCCCCGCGACCAGGTCGTGGCGCAACGCGCGGCGGCCGACACCATCGGCCTGGCCGAGGCGGTTGAGCGCCTCGGCGGATCGATCCGGCTGGTCGACGGTCGCCACCCGCTGCGGGTCGAGTCGCGCGGCGCCGAGGTGCACGTGGTCTACGGCAGTGCGGGTGCCGAGTTCCGGCTGGCACAGCGTCGGGTCGATGAGCGGATCGTCTGGCGACTGGTGGTGCCGGACGGCTTCCCGGCCGAGTCGGTCGCGGCGATCCGGGCGCGCGTCAACGACTGAGTCACGACTCGGCGCGACCAGTCGCCAGTTGGCCGAATCGGGGGTAGCATAGGACTGGGCAACGACAGTTGCCCGAGCGGCACCCCTGACCCCGGAGAGAGCGATGAGCGGAGTTCGCGTGCTGGTCGGTACCCGCAAGGGCGCCTTCATCCTCACCGCCGACGGCAAGCGCAAGGACTGGGACGTGAGCGGCCCCCACTTCCCGGGCTGGGAGATCTACCACGTCAACGGCTCGCCGGCCGACCCCAACCGCATCTACGCCTCGCAATCGAGCGGCTGGTTCGGGCAGGTGATGCAGTGCTCCGACGACGGCGGTGCCACCTGGAACACCGTCGGCAACGAGTTCGCCTATCGCGGCCAGACCGGCACCCACCAGTGGTACGACGGCACGCCGCATCCGTGGGAGTTCAAGCGGGTGTGGCACCTCGAGCCGTCGATCGACGATCCGGACACGGTGTATGCCGGCGTCGAGGACGCCGCACTCTTCAAGTCCACCGACGGCGGCGCCACCTGGGGCGAGCTCAATGGGCTCCGCGACCACCGCACCGGCAGCAAGTGGCAGCCCGGAGCCGGCGGGATGTGCCTCCACACCATCCTGCTCGACCCGGTCAACCGCGACCGGATCTTCGTGGCGATCTCCGCCGCGGGGGCGTTCCGCTCCGACGACGGCGGCACCACCTGGAAGCCGATCAACAGGGGCCTCAACTCCGAGTACATCCCCGACCCGAATGCCGAGGTGGGCCACTGCGTGCACCGGATCGCGATGCATCCGTCGCGCCCGGAGGTGCTCTTCATGCAGAAGCACTGGGACGTGCTGCGCAGCGACGACGCCGGCGACAACTGGCGCGAGGTGAGCGGCAACCTGCCCAGCGACTTCGGATTCCCCGTGGCGGTGCACGCCCACGAGCCCGAGACCATCTACGTGGTGCCGATCAAGAGCGACTCCGAGCACTATCCGCCCGACGGCAAGCTGCGGGTGTACCGGAGCCGGAGCGGCGGCAACGAATGGGAGGCGCTCACCAACGGCCTGCCGCAGGAGAACTGCTACGTGAACGTGCTGCGCGACGCGTTTGCGGTGGATCGGCTCGACCAGTGCGGCGTGTACTTCGGCACCACCGGGGGGCAGGTGTACTGCTCGCCCGACGGTGGCGACCACTGGGAGCCGATCGTGCGCGACCTGCCGGCGGTGCTCTCGGTCGAGGTGCAGACGCTGGCATGAACGTGCGCGTGGTGTTGCCCTCGCCGCTGCGGGCGATCGCCAGGGTCGACGGTGAGCTGCAGTTCGACGTCGCCGCGCCGGTCACCATCGCCGCGGTGCTCGATGCCGTCGAGGCGCGTCATCCCCAGCTGCGCGGCACCATCCGCGATCAGCAGAGCGGCAAGCGGCGTGCGTTCATCCGCTTCTTCGCGTGCGAGCAGGACCTGTCGCACGACCCCACCGACGCACCGCTTCCCGACGAAGTGGCGCGCGGCGAGGAACCGCTGCTGGTGGTGGGGGCGATCGCGGGAGGGTGACAGCGCAGCTGTCACCCCGAGCCATCGCGCAGCGATGGCGAGGGGGCGGAGGCCGCCGCTCTTCGCGGCGGCCCCGAGTGCAACGAGGGGGCGGAGCCTGTCCGCCAGTCTCCGCCCCCTCGCTCGCGAAGCTCGCTCGGGGTGACACATCACATTGTCGCTACCCGCGCCGCGCCACCGCCGCCCTCCTCACCAGCAACTCCCGTTCGCGCACGTTGCCGGTGAGCGCCGCCGCCCGCTCGAACGCCTCACCCGCCTCGCGCCCGCGCCCCAGCCGCTCGAGCAGGTCGCCGCGCGCCGCGGGCAGCAGATGGTAGCCGGCCAGCTTCGGCTCGTCGGCCAACGCATCGAGGAGTTCCAGTCCCGCATCCGGGCCGTATGCCATCCCGACCGCCATCGCCCGGTTGAGCGCCACGATCGGCGACGGCATCACCTGCGCCAGCGCATCGTAGAGCGCCGCGATCTGCGGCCAATCGGTCTCCTCGGCGCGTCGCGCCCGGGCATGGCAGGCCGCGATCGCGGCCTGCAGGGCATACGGACCGAGCGGTCCGGCGCGCACCGCGCGGGGGAGTGCCCCGACGCCCCGCTGCATGCGCAGGTGCTCCCAACGGCCGCGGTCCTGGTCCATCAGCACCACCGGCGCGCCGCTTTGATCAACTCGAGCCGCGCCTCGTGATGCGGTGAGCTCCATCAGCGCCACCAGGCCGTGCACTTCCGGTTCGGTCGGCGCGAGTTCCGCCACGATCCGTCCGATCCGGAGCGCATCGCGCATCAGCTCGGGGCGCATCACGTCGTCGCCGGCGGTCGCCGAGTGGCCCTCGTTGAAGATCAGGTAGATCACCTCGAGCACCGAGTCGAGCCGGGCTGCGCGGTCGTCGCCGCGCGGCAGCTCGAACGGCACCCGCGCCTCGGCCAGCGTGCGCTTGGCGCGTACGATCCGCTGCTGGATGGTGCTGACGGGCACGAGGAACGCCCGCGCGATCTCCTCGGTGGCGAGTCCGCCCACCAGCCGGAGCGTGAGCGCGGCACGCGCCTCCGCCGACAGCACCGGATGGCAGGCGATGAAGATCAGGCGCAGCAGATCGTCGCCGATGTCGTCGTCGATCGCCGCGGCCAAATCCGGTGTCCGCTCCTCGATGTCCGAGAGCTCGGCGCCGAGCAGTTCGTGCTTCGCGTCGGTCATGGTGCGCCGACGCAGCTGGTCGATGCCGCGTCGGCGCGCAGCCGTCCTAAGCCACGCGCCGGGACGATCGGGGATTCCCTCGACCGGCCACTGCTCCAGGGCGGCGACGAAGGCGTCCTGTGCCAGGTCCTCGGCGAGGCCCACGTCGCCGGTCAGCCGGGCGAGTCCAGCGATGAGTCGTGCCGACTCGATCCGCCAGACCGCCTCGACCGCGCGATGGGTGTCGCTCACCGGCGCTGGCGCGCCTCACCCTCGGCGCGCAGCTTCGCCTCGCGCTCCTGCAGTTCCGGGGTGAACTCCGCACCGAAGTCCTCGGGGCTGAACACCTGCCGGATCTCGATCTCCGACGGACCGGGCATCGGGTTGGGGCAGCGCTTCACCCACTCGATCGCCTCCTCCATCGACTTCACTTCCCAGATCCAGAAGCCGGCCACCAGCTCCTTGGTCTCCGCGAACGGCCCGTCGATCACCGAGCGCTTCTTGCCGTCGAACTGGACGCGGTAGCCGCGCGAGCTGGGGTGGAGCCCCTCGCCGGCCAGCATGATTCCCGCGCGGGAGAGTTCCTCGTTGTAGGCGGTCATCGCCTCGAGCAGCTCCTGGGAGGGCATCTCCCCGGCCTCGCTCGAGTCCGTCGCCTTGACCATCACCATGACCCGCATCGCCGTGCTCCTTGCCTGAAGGGTGGGGGCCGCCCGCCGGCCGATCTGACCGGCCCAAGGTAGGCCCTACCCTGACGTCGAACGAAGGGTCGCGGGATCGACATGGGCCCTGTCAGCCCGCCCCCTCCAGCCACTCCCGCAGCGCCACCGCCTGGTTGTGCTCGGTGTCCCGCGCCGAGTACACCAGGGTCACCATGCCGGCGCGGGCCCTGGCCTGCAGGTCGGCCAGCCCCGGTGGCCCGGCGTCGAGCTCGGCGAAGTAGCGCCGCCGGAAGTCGTCCCACTTCGCCGGATCGTGGTCGAACCACTTCCGCAGTGCGGTGCTCGGCCCGACCTCCTTGAGCCATTCCTTCACCGCGGCACCCTCCTTGGAGATGCCGCGCGGCCAGACCCGATCGACCAGCACCCGGTAACCGTCGGACCTCGACGGCTCCTCGTAGACTCGCTTCACCTTGATCGCAGGCATGTGCTGCCAACCCCCTCACTGGCCCATCAGTTCCCGCACCCGCTCCTGCAGCACCGGCAGCACCTCCACCTCGAACCACGGGTGGCGCTTGAGCCACGCCTGGTTGCGCGGGCTCGGGTGCGGCAGCGGCAGCACCGCGGGCCAATGTTCGCGCCAGCGCTTGACCGCATCGGTGAGTGACGACAACCCGTCGCCAAGATGCCACGCCTGCGCATGGCGACCGACCAGGAGCGTGAGCGCGATGCTGGGCAGCTCGCCCAGCAACCGCTCACGCCAGAGCGGCGCGCATTCGGGTCGCGGCGGGTTGTCGCCGCTCCTGCCGCTGCCCGGAAAGCAGAACCCCAGCGGCACGATGGCGAACCGTGTCGCGTCGTAGAACTGCTCGCGCCCGACGCCGAGCCAGGCGCGCAGCCGGTCACCGCTGGGATCGTCGAAGGGGATGCCGCTGTGGTGCACGCGGCGACCGGGCGCCTGCGAGGCGATCAGGATCCGCGCCGACGCGTGGGCCTGAAGCACGGGCCGCGGTCCCAATGGCAGGACCGCGGCGCAGTGCCGGCAGGCACGGATCTCGGCGAGCAGCGACGGGAGGCCATGCCCGGATGGTCCGCCTCCCGCCGTGGCATTACTCGATGTCATCCTCCACCACGTCGAACACGTTGCTTGGCGCCGCCTGCACGAGGCCGAGATCGCTCAGGAATGCCCTTGCGCCGAAGCGCGCCCCGGTCTTGGGGTGGAGCCGAACGCTGAAGGTCGCAACGCCTGCCACCGCGTTGGTGCTGCGCGTGCTTCCGCCGCCGATGAACTCGCCACCGTTCGGAAGCGTGAGGGTCACCTGGTTAGCGGCGAGTGGCACCACCTCGCCGAGATCCGAACGGATCTCCACGCGGGCGGGAATGTCCTCGCTCGTGAAGTACGGGTTCTCGTTGGCATTGGTGCGCCCGGCGGGCGGTGCGGTGAACACCAGCGTGCTCGGGCCGTACGAGGCGACCAGCCAGTTCTGGAACGCGGGGTCGATCGTGACCACCGGATTGCCGAAGTCGTCGCTGCCGGCCAGCGCCGACGGCACCGTCATCACCGCCGACAGCTTGGTGTACGCGATTCGGTACTGCACGGTGGTGCCGAAGTCGATGCAACTCACCGCCGCCGTGCCGGCAGCATCGGTCATCGTGTCGCCACCGCACACGCTGGCGTTGCCGACCGGGGTCGACGTGGCCGGCGCACTGGTGCCGAACGCCACCAGGATTCCCGGAATCGCGGTTCCCTGGAACGTGCGCACCGTCACCGATGGAAGCCCGGGACCCTGCGTCTGGGTGCCCACGGTGCCGTCGATCGTGCCGTTGAGCGCGGCGACCAGCGAGGTTGCGCCGGCCGGGCCGAAGCGGATGAACTCGCTGGTCGAGCCACCCACCCCGCCGGTGGCCTTGAGCAGCGGGTCCACCGGCCCGAACTCGGAAAACTCGCTGGTCGATCCGCCCACGCCGCCAATCGCGAGGCGTGCCGCGGCCGCGTGCGCCACCGCTGGCAGCAGCATCGCCGAGAGCCCGTCGAGCAGGCGACGACCCATGCTGGCGGTCGCGGTGGCCTGGGTATCGCCGCATCCGAGCGCCATCTGCGCCGGGATCGGCACCCGTGCCAATGGCGTGAAGCCGGAGGACGCGTGCTGGTGCCCCAGCACCAGCCGCGCGAGCAGGTCGTCGAGTTCGGACGCCGGCACGTTGGCCAGCGCGGCAGCGCTGGGGCACACGCCGACGGTGACCTTGACGCCGGGGTTGAGGGGCTGGCTCGGCGTCAGCGACCAGTCGTACACGAACGCGTACTTGTCGAGCAGCGTGTTGAGCGCAGTGGGCGATGCCTGCGAGGCAGTCACCACCGTGGGCGTGCTCACGGCGTTGGCCGGGAACTGGGTACCGGACAACCGGTCCACCGTCACGAGGGTCGTGAGCGGATCGTTGGGATTGAGGACCCAGGTGTTGTCGGGATCCTCGACCGGATCGCCGAGCCCGACGAAGCAGAGGAGCTGGTTGATCAGCCGGGTCAGGTCCGCCTCGCTGATCTGCAACGTGCGGCGTGCGTGGTGCTTGAGCAGGAAGTCCACCAGCGTGTACACCTTGTCCTGCGCCTTCGGCAGCTCACCCCTCGCCACGTGGCGCACCACGTTGTCGAACTTCGCGAGCGCCGAACTCCGGCTCGGCAGCCCCGGCCCCGACAGGGCCTGGCTCAACAGCGCGCGAATCTCAGCCGGATCGGCGGTGCACGCCTCGTGCAGGCTGACCGGTGGCGCCGCCGCGCTCCCTGCATCGGACCGCGGCGCGACGGGATCGTCGCCGCAGGCGACCACGAGTGACAGGACGCCGATCAGTACGAGGCGTTGGGCACGGAGCATGAAGCCATCCCGGGGGTGGAGGATGCGGCGCGACCGGCAATGGCGCGCGGCGAAGATTCCCATGGACTTACCGCCCGCCGGGCGACCGCGCAAGTGCAAATGCCGTATCAGCTTGGTCAGCTTCCCCCGACCAGCGCGCGGAACTCCGGCGTGTCCTTGATCGGCCGGTACCACCATCCCGCGTCGGCCGCGAGCGCCTCCCGCCGTCGCGGTGTCGCCGCGAGGTAGGTCCGGAGATCCGCGATCGCCTCCGTCGTGTCGCTGAGCAGCACATGGACGAACGCCGCGAACTGCGCCAGGTCGGCGCTCGGATCGATTGCGGGGGTGCCGCGCGACCGGACCACCACGGCGCGCGCGCTGTCGCCCTGTCCGGCCTTGGCCAGCACCGCCGCGACGAGGAGGTCGCTGTTGAGGCGCTGGAACTCCCGGCGAGACTCCGGCGCCAGCGCCGCGGTCGAGTCGGCCAGCCGCCACGCCAGCGCCACGTCCGGCTCGCGGGCCCGCGAGCTGAGCAGGAACAGCTGGCACCTCGGCGCCTGGAAGCTCGAGGGGAATCGCCGCTGCATCTCGCCGCACCACCGTTCCGCCTGCACCCACTGCTCCTGCTCGTAGGTGGCCAGGAAGAGCCGCGCGAGGATCGTCTCCGCGTTGGACAGGAACGCATCCTTCTCGTAAGCGCGCTGGGCGGCGATGACGATGTCGCTCAAGCCGGCATCGGACACGTTGTACAGCAGGTGCGACAGCGAGGCGTACGCACCCGCCGTCTGCGATTGCTGGTAGTCGGCCCGGGCCGCGTTGATGAGCGCGGTCGCCCGCGCGGGGTCCGGTTCGAGCCCCAGCAGCCAGCTCCAATAGCGCAGGTTGCCGCGCACCTCGAGCGCCTCCGGGTCGCGCGGGTCCATCGCGAGGGCGCGCTCCGCGTGCTCCATCCCGCGCGCGATCGCCCCGCGCGCCTCGATCGGGTCGAGGCCCGCCTTGCGGGACTCGTCATAGGCGATCGCGGCACGCGCCGTGACCGGATCGACCCAGTCACCGTCGAGCTGCTCGGCATTCGCCAGCATGGTGTCTGCCCGCGACAGCATCGCCACCGCCTCGGCCGGCGGCGCCGCGGCCGCATTGCGGCGCAGCCGCTCGGCGCGCTGCAGCAGCAGCCACGCCTCGGTGTTGCCGGTTCCCTGCCGCGTGCTGGCCAGGCGCACCTGCTGCCCCAGCTGCTCGCGGATGATGGTGGCGACCTCCTGGGCGGTGGAGTCGCGCAGCCCGGTGAGGTCGCTCGCCGCCAGTTCGAGCGTGCGCGTGTCGCCCAGGTCGGCGCCGCTGTTGCCGTCGACCAGCCGCACCGCCACGCGCACCCGGTCGCCGCGCGGTTCCACCGTGCCGCGCACGATGGTGCCCACGTCGAGCGCCCGCGCGATGCTGTCCGCGCCCACGCCGGCCGCGTCACGCCAGCGCTCGACACCGGCACGCGAGACCACGGTCAACTCCGGCACCTGGCCGAGCGCGTCGATCAGCGACTCGGTGAGACCGTCGGCGAGGTCGGCCAGCGAGTCGCCCGATGAGCGGTCCTCGAAGTACAGCACCGCGATCCGCCGCGCATCGAGCCCGCCGACGGCGGCCAGCGTCGGTCCCCCTCGGGTGGCCAGCCAGGCGGCCACCGCGCCGACCAGCACCACGGCCACGATCGAGGCGATGACCAGCGGCCGTCGCCACAGCGGGACCGGAGCGGGCGCGGTGATCCCGAACGCGCTGGTGTGCATCCCGGTGCGGCGCGCGGCGGTGTGCCGCATCGTCATCAGCCGGGTCGAGGTGTGCCCGCTCGGCACCGCCACCAGCATCTCCGCGAACGCGGCGCAGGTCTGCGGCCGGTCGGCGGGCGACTTGCCGAGCGCGGCAAAGATCGCGAGCTCGATCTCCTCGGGCACCGATTGCCGGATGATCCGGAGCGACGGCACCTGCTCCATCACGTGCTTGGCGAGGATCGCCGACGAGGTCTTGCCGCTGAATGGCGGCTCACCGGCCAGCATCTCGAACAGCACGCAGCCGAGCGCGTAGATGTCGGCGGTCGGGCCGACCTTCTCGCCCATCCCCTGCTCGGGTGCCATGTAGGCGGGCGTGCCGAGGCTCATGCCCGTCTGGGTGAGCTTCTGGCCCTCTTCCGCCGCGCGGGCGATGCCGAAGTCGGCGACCAGCGCGTGGCCACCCTGCAGCAGGATGTTCTCCGGCTTGATGTCGCGATGGACGATGTTCTGCTCGTGCGCGTGCCCCAGTGCGTCGGCCACCTCGAGCGCGATCTGCAGCGCATCGTCGAGCGGAAGCTGCCCCTCGCGGTCGATCCGGTCGCGCAGCGACTCGCCCTTGACGAACGGCATGACGTAGTAGAGCAGCCCGTCGGCGGCCCCCGAGTCGTACATGCCAAGGATGTGGGGATGCTGCAGGCGGCCGGCGACCCGGATCTCGCGCTCGAAGCGCTCGCCGCCGATGCTGGCGCCCAGGTCGGGGTGCAGCACCTTGATCGCGACCTCGCGATCGTGCCGGATGTCCCGGGCCAGGAACACGGTGGCCATCCCGCCCGCGCCCAGCTCCCGCTCGACAGCGTACCTGTCGGCGAGCGCCGCAGCAATGCGGGTCAGGATGTCGCTCATTGGCACCCCGGGGATTGTCGCAGGAAGGCCCGCACGGCTGCGCGGGATCCCCGGATTCTACCGACTCCTGCCCGGCCGGACCAGCCGCAGGTGCCCGGACCCCGCCGGGCCGTGGCAGCTCACCAGACCCGGCGGACCTCCGCGGAGCCGTGCCGGCCCTCCGGCTCGAACAGGCTGGAGAGGAACCGGGGAAGTTCGTCGGCGCGGATCCAGGCGGGAATCCGGATGTCGTGCGTGGTGTCCCGGTCGGGGTGCTGCTCGCGCACATGCGCGCGCCAGCCGGCGGCAGACGACTCCACCACGACCGTCCTGCCGCGCACCTCGAACACCAGTGGTTCGTCGATCACGGATCCTCGCCTGTCGGTTGACCCCGCCTGGAACGACGGCGGCGCTTGGACGATGACAGGGTACCGTGCCGATGTCCACTAGGAAAAACCCCAGTGTCCCGGGAGCTACCAGAACAGCCACGCCAGGAGGATCGCCACCGCGACGAGCAGCGCCGCCGCGACCATTCCGGTGCGGCGAGGTCGCGCCGGCGGTGCAGCGCGCAGTCGCTCGAGGTTTGCGGCGATGTCGGGATCCGGTTCGCGGCCGAGCCGCTCTGCCGTCCGCCCCAGGAACTCCTCGGCCACGGCGATCGCCGCCGCGGACTCGCCCATCGCCTCGAATCCGGACATCGCCTGCCGCGCCGCGCGCGGGTTCCACGGATCGGCGTCGACCAGGCGCGTCCACCATCGCGCCGCCGCCTGGCCGTCGCGTCCGGCCATCGCCTCGTCGGCGAGCCCGGCAGCAATGTCGCGAAACGCGCTCGCGAACTCCGCCCGCTCCGCATGCATCCATTGATTGAACGCCGCGGCACCGGGGAGATGGAACCGGTCGAGGAACGGCCCCTGATAGTCCGCCGCTGCCGCCAAACGGTCGCCGCGCCCGAGATGGTCGCGGTACGCGCCCACATCGCACCAGATCAGGTCGGGGTCGAGGGTGAGCCCCGAGGCGGTGGGGCGCACCACGTCCTCGCCGAGCGCCTCGGCGAGCCGCTCCACGTCGCTCCGCAGCGCGGCGATCGCCTCGACCGGCGTCACGTCCGGTCGCAGCGTCACCGCAATCGCCTCGACCGTCGCCGATGGTCCGGGGGCCGTGGCGAGCAGCGAGAGCAGCGCGATCAGCCGCTCGTCGGCGGCCACGGCGCCGACCGGCCCCTCGGGGCCGATCACCGAGGTTCCGCCGAGCAGGTACAGGCGAAAGCGGGGCTGGAGCGCGACGTCGGTCGGGTTCACGCCATCGGGACTCGGGAATCGGGAGTATGGGTACGATACGACACCTGACGCCGGCCGGCCAGCACGAGACCGGACCTATCTTTCCGGTTCGGGGGTAGCCGCTCCGTCCCCGTGCCTCCGCCATGCATCCCGTTCCCGGGAGGTCCCATGCCGCGCCCAGCCAAGGTTCTCGTCGCACTCGGACTGCTGCTCATCGGCACCGGCGCCGGGCAATTCCTCGCGGACTGGCCGCGGGGGGGCGACGGCCAGCCGCGCGACGCCGTCACCACGCATGGCGAATGGGTGCGCTACGCCAACGCGGAGGGCGACACGGTGCAGGCCTACGTGGCGTACCCGGAGCGGCAAGGCACCGCACCCGCGATCATCGTCATCCACGAGATCTTCGGCCTCACCGAATGGGAGCCGACGGTGGCCGACCGGTTCGCCGCCAATGGCTACGTCGCGATCGCGCCCGACCTGCTCTCCGCCAAGCACGGCTCGACGGCTGCGGTCGGCGAAACGGCGCGCCAGGCCGTGAGCGGCCTCGGTGCCGACGAGGTCCGTCGCGACCTCGACGCCACGTTCGCCTACGTCAGCGCCCTGCCGGCCTCGGAAGCCGGCTCTGTCGGCATCATCGGCTTCTGCTGGGGCGGCGCGACGGTGTGGACCTATGCCGCGCACAATCCCGACGTCGACGCCGCCGTGGTGTGCTACGGCCCCGTGGCCGACACCGCCATGCTGCGCACCGTGCGCGCGCCGGTGCTCGGCGTCTACGGCGAGAACGACGGGCGGGTCAACAACCAGTTGCCACTGGTCGCCGGGATGATGGCGGCGATGGGCAAGCCGTTCACCGCCGACTCCTACCCCGGCACCGGGCACGGCTTCCTCAAGCCAGGACGCCGGGGCCACGACACGCCATCCACCGCGCAGGCGTGGAGCGACATCGACGCGTTCTTCGCGCGCCACCTGGAGCCGTGAAGCGGTCGGCGTGCTGATCCGCTAGCGGTCCCAGCGCGCCAGCGCGCGGCCCGGCAGCGCATCCGTCAGCGCACCGGCGGCGACCACCGCCTCGCCGTTGACGAACACCCAGTGCATGCCACCGGCGAGCCGGTCGGGAGTCGCGTAGTCGGCGGCCTCCTCGACTCGCGCGGGATCGAACACGATCACGTCGGCGAAGCATCCGGCACAGATCCGTCCCCGGCCCCGGATGCCGAAGGCATCGGCCACCTGCGCGGTCGAGGCGGCGATCATGCGTTCCAAGGTGAGCACCGGTTCGTCGAGGACGTAGCGACGCAGCTTTCGCGGATAGGTGGCATACTTGCGCGGATGACCGGTGCTGCCGTCCGATCCGGTCATTACCCACGGCTCGCGCATGAACGCCACGATGTCGTCCTCCTCCATCGTGAACGACGCGACCGACGCGCCACCGTCCTCGAGGATGAGGATCGCGGCCTCGACCGGGTCGATCCCGCGCCCCGCGGCGAACGCCGCGAGGGTGCGCCCGCGTGCCTCCGCCCGGAGGGACTCGCTCCCGCCGATCACCGTGAGCAGCAGCGACTCGGCACCGTTGCGGCGACGCAGGTTCTCACGCATCCCTGCCGCGATGCGTTGGCGGGTCGCGGGATCGGCCAGTCGCGCCCGCAGCGAGTCGCGCCCGCCGGCCTCGGCCCACCGCGGAAGCAGCGCCGATCCCAGGCCGGTGCTCGAGGCCGTCCACGGGTACTGGTCGGCGGTCACCCGCTGCCCACGCCGGATCGCCGCCCGGATGCGCGCGATCACGGCCGCGCTCCGGCCGCGCACGTCGGCCCCGAGCGCCTTGATGTGGGCGATGTGCACGGGGACCCGGGCCCGGCGACCGACCTCGAGCGCCTCGTCGATCGCGGCGAGCAACCCGATGTCGTACGAGCCCTCGTCGCGAATGTGGGTGTCGTAGAGGCCGCCGTGCCGCGCAGCAACGCGCGCGAGCGCCACCACCTCGCCGGTCGTCGCCCAGCTGCCGGGGGCGTAGTACAGGCCGCTCGACAGGCCGAGCGCCCCACCCCGCATCGCGCTGTCCACCATCGCCTCCATCCGGGCGAGCTCGGATGCCGTCGGCGCGCGCGCGGCCTGACCGAGCACCGCGTCGCGGATGCGCCCGTGACCGGTCAGCATGGCGGTGTTCGGCCCGATCGAGTCGGCGCGCAGCTGGGCGAGCGCCAGCGACACGCCAACCGGTCCGCGGCCGTCATTGCCGGTGATCACGGTGGTGACGCCCTGCATCAGCGCGTAGGCGGCCTGCCGCCGCGCGCGGTCGTCGCTCGCCAGGTCACCCTCGGCATGCACATGCGGGTCGATGAACCCCGGGGCGACCACCAATCCGCGTGCAGACACGGTGCGGGCGGCGCTCCAGCCGGCGGAATCGCCCACGTGCACGATCCGGTCGCCGCGCAGGTAGACGTCGGCCACGCGCGGCGGCCCGCCCTCGCCGTCGTGCACCATGCCTCCGGCGATGCGCACGTCGGCCCGCTGCCCCGAGGCGGTCAGTGGTGCCAGCATCAGCAGGAGGGCTGCGACCTTCATCGGCTGTCCTCGGGATCGCGCAGGCCGGGCGGCGTGTCGCCATGGCATATTGGAACGCACGGAAGCTGCACTTGCGATGTCATCGTGTCGAGTCGACCCTCCCTCCGGAATGGTCCCGTGCCCGCCCGCCGACGTTCACCTGCCTGCGCGCTCCTCGCCGTCACCCTGGCGGGGTGCAACCTCTCGCCGCTCCAGAACCGGATCGCCGTCGGCGAGGACCCCTACGTGGTGTTCGTCGCCGATGGTCCCGACGGCAGCGCCGACATCTACGCCGGCGTGCCGGCGGGCGGCGCGCTGTCGCGCATCACCTTCACGCCGGTCGAGGAATCGCACCCCGCGCTGACGCCGTCGGGCGAGATGATCGCGTTCCTGCGCCATCCGCCTCCGGCGGCGATGGCCACGCCGCGGCTGGTCGTGATGAACCTGCTCAACGGCGCAGAGCGCGAGCTCGAGTCGAGCGCCCTGGCGGGACCGGTCGAGGCCCTGACCTGGGAGAGCGACGGCACCGCCATGCTGATGCGCAGCGCCGGCATGACCTGGCGGATCCCGTTCCCGCGGTCGCGTGGTGCCCCGCAGCGGCTGGAGGGTGCCGAGCGCGCCCGCGCCGACAGCGCGCTCGACGTGATCCTCGGGCGGCCGGCGTTCGCGCGGGCGATGCCGTGCGACGGCGGCGGCGTGTGCGTGGTCGGCCCCAGCGGCACGCCCACCCAGGTGGGCCCGGCGGGACGCGACCCATTCCGCTGGGGCAGCGACTCGCTGGCGTGGTTCGAGGACGACCGGGTGGTGGTGCGACCGCTCGGCCCCGGTGCACCGCGACTCATCAGCTGGCAGGACCCACCGCGGAACATGCGGCAGGGGAGCTATGCGTGGAGCGTCGCCGCGATCGATTGACCATCATGCAGGCGCGCCCCTTGGGGCGCGCGGCATCGGCATCGCGCGCCCCAAGGGGCGCGCCTGCGCGTCACTGCCTCACATAGAAGACAAACGACTCCAGGTGCTGGATCGTCGCATCCTTCTCGCGCAGCTCCTGGGCGAGCAGGTCACCGGTGGTGATCACTCCGATCACGGTTCCGCCCGTCTCGAGCACCGGCAGGTGACGAATGCGGCGCTCGGACATCAGCGCGCCGCAATCGGCCAGCGAGGCATCGGGGGTGCAGGTCACCAGCGCGGTGGTCATCACCTCGCGGAGCGCCGTGGCCGCCGGGTCGCGGCGCACCGCCACGACCCGGCGCATCAGGTCGCGCTCGGTGAAGATCCCGACGAGCGCCCCCTCTTCGACGACCAGCACGCTGCCGGTGCCCCGCTCGTTCATCATGTCGGCGGCGTCGAGCACCGTCGTGGCGGGCGTGGTGACGAGCACGCCGGCGCCCTTCTGGGCGAGGATGTCCTTGACGGTCACCATTGACGGATCCTGTCTGGAGGGGATGTTCGATAGTACCCCGCCCCTCGCGAAGGAGCCAGAGCCATGCCCCTCTCATTCACCACCGAGGTGGTCCTGGAGCGCCCGATCCGGGACGTCTGGCGTGCATTCGACTCGGTCGAGAACATGAAGGTCTGGCAGCCGACCCTGCAGTCGTTCGAGACGGTCAGCGGGACACCCGGCCAGCCCGGCGCCGTGAGCCGGCTGACCTACCTCGAGGGGAAGCGGCGCATCGTCCTCACCGAGTCGATCACCGAACGGCGCGAGCCCGAGTACTTCGCGGGGTCGTACGACAGGGGCATGGCCGAGAACCGGATCGCCAACCACTTCGTCGCCGTCGACCCCACCCGTACCCAGTGGCGGATGGAATGCGAGTTCGTCTTCCGCGGGTTCTGGAAGCTGCTGACACCGCTCTTCCGGGGTGCGATCGAGAAGCGCACCCGCCAGGACGTGCACCGGTTCAAGGAGTGCCTCGAGGCGGGTAGCTTTGGTTGATGCCCAAACTCATCGAATGCGTCCCGAATTTCTCCGAAGGGCGTGATCCCGCGCTCATCAAGCGGATCACCGACCGGATCGCCGCCGTGGACGGCGTCCGGCTCCTCAACGTCGACCCCGGCAAGGCCACCAACCGCACCGTGGTGACCTTCGTCGGCGAGCCCGAGCCGGTGCTCGAGGCGGCCTTCCAGGCGATCCGGCTGGCCGGCGAGCTCATCGACATGAGTCGCCATCACGGCGAGCACCCGCGGATGGGCGCCACCGACGTCTGCCCGCTGGTGCCGATCAGCGGTGTCACGATGGAGGAGACGGCGGAGTACGCCCGCCAGCTCGCCGAGCGCGTGGGACGGGAGCTCGACCTGCCGGTGTACCTCTATGAACACGCCCAGCCGAACCCCGACCGGCGCAACCTCGCCCGGATCCGCGCCGGCGAGTACGAGGGCCTCCCCGACAAGGTGACCGACCCGAAGTGGCAGCCCGACTTCGGCCCGGCCCGCTTCGACGCGAAGCGCGGCGCCACCGCGATCGGTGCCCGTGATTTCCTGGTCGCCTACAACATCAACCTCAACACCACCTCCGCCCGCCGCGCCAACGCCATCGCCTTCGACGTCCGCGAGGCGGGGCGGAGCAGCGAAGGTCCGCTCGGCGAGCCGGCGGCCCCCGGCACCCTCAGGGCCGTCAAGGCGATCGGCTGGTTCATCGAGGAGTACGGCATCGCCCAGGTGTCGATGAACCTCACCAACATCAGTGTCACGCCGGTGCACGCGGCATTCGACGAGGTGGTGCGCGCCGCCGCCGAGCGCGGCGTGCGCGTCACCGGATCGGAGCTGGTGGGACTGGTACCGCTCAAGTGCCTCGTCGAGGCGGGGCGCCACTATCTCGTCAAGCAGCAGCGCTCCACCGGCGTGAGCGAGCGCGAGCTCGTGAAGATCGCCGTGCGTTCGCTCGGCCTCGACGACCTCGCACCATTCAACCCCGACGAGCGGGTGATCGAGTACCTGCTCAGGGAACCGCGCGACACCCGCCTGGTGGACATGACGGTGGCGCGGTTTACCGACGAGACCGCCGGTGAGAGCGCAGCCCCCGGTGGCGGATCGGTCGCCGCTGCTGTCGGCGCGCTCGGCGCGGCCCTCGGCACCATGGTCGCCAACCTGTCGTCGCACCGGCGCGGCTGGGACTAGCGCTGGGAGGAGTTCTCCGCCTGGGCCGACCGCGGCCAGGAACACGTCGCCGAACTGCTGCGCCTGGTCGACGAGGACACCAGGGCGTTCGAGGCGGTGATGGCGTCGTTCGGCCTCCCCAAGGGCACCGACGAGGAGAAGGCGGCGCGCAAGGCGGCGATCCGCGACGCCACCCGCCGCGCCACCCAGGTGCCGTTCCGCGTGATGGAGGTGGCGCTCGCCTCGATGGAGGTGATCAAGGCGATGGCCGACACCGGCCAGGAGACCAGCGCCTCCGACGCCGGCGTCGGCGCGCTCTGCGCCCGTACCGCCGTGATGGGCGCCTACCTCAACGTCCGCATCAACGCCGCCCAGCTCAAGGACGACGACGACGCCCAGGACCTCGTCCGCCGCGGTGCCGAGCTGCAGCGGCAGGCCCAGGCGCTGGAGGGGGAGATCCTCGCGATCATCGAGGAGAAGCTGTGAGCCCCTCGAATCCCGAATCTCGAGTCTCGAGTCTCGCATGATCATCCGCGCCCCGCGCGGCTCCACGCGCACCGCCAAGGGCTGGATCCAGGAAGCCGCCAAGCGGATGCTCATGAACAACCTCGATCCCGAGGTGGCCGAGCAGCCGGGTGAGCTGATCGTGTACGGCGGACGCGGCAAGGCGGCGCGCAACTGGGAGGCGTACCACCGGATCGTCGCCACGCTCGACCGGCTCGCCAACGACGAGACACTGCTGGTGCAGAGCGGCAAGCCGGTGGGCGTGCTGCGCACCCACGACCTCGCGCCGCGCGTCCTGATCGCCAATTCCAACCTGGTGCCCAACTGGGCCACGTGGGACGAGTTCGACCGGCTCGACCGGCTCGGCCTGATGATGTACGGCCAGATGACCGCCGGCTCGTGGATCTACATCGGCACTCAGGGCATCCTGCAGGGGACCTACGAGACGTTCGCCAGCGCGGCCACCCGGCACTTCGGCGGCTCGCTCGCCGGCACGATCACCGTCACCGCGGGACTCGGCGGCATGGGCGGCGCGCAACCGCTGGCGGTCAAGCTGGCCGGCGGCGTGGCGATCTGCGTCGAGATCGACCCGCACCGCATCGAGCGGCGACTCGAGACGCGTTACCTCGACACCGTCGCCGGCTCCCTCGAGGAGGCAATCGCGACAGCGCGAGAGGCGAAGGGCGAGGGGCGGGCGCTCTCCATCGGACTCCTGGGCAACGCGGCGGAGGTCCTGCCCAGGATGGTCAAGATCGGCTTCACCCCCCAGCTGGTCACCGACCAGACCTCGGCGCACGACCCGATGTGGGGCTACATCCCGATCGCCCGCCCCGACGAGGACATCAACGCCACCCGGGCAAAGCGTCCGGAGGATTACCTGCAGCGTGCGCGCGACGGGATGGTGGCCCACGTTCAGGCGATCCTCACCATGCAGGAACGCGGCGCGATCGCATTCGACTACGGCAACAACCTGCGCGCCCAGGCGAAGATCGGCGGCCTCGAGGGGGCATTCGGCTACCCTGGCTTCGTCCCGGCCTTCATCCGCGACTCGTTCTGCGAGGGCCGCGGCCCGTTCCGCTGGTGCGCGCTGTCGGGCGACCCGGAGGACATCGCCGTCACTGACCGGGCGCTGCTCGAGCTCTTCCCGCACGACCAGCGGCTGCAGCAGTGGCTCGGCTGGGCGGGCGAGCAGATCGCCTTCCAGGGATTGCCGGCACGGATCTGCTGGCTCGGCTACCGGGAGCGCGACAAGGCGGGGTTGCTCTTCAACCAGCTGGTGCGCGACGGCAAGGTGAAGGCGCCGATCGTCATCGGCCGCGACCACCTCGACGCCGGCAGCGTGGCCTCACCGTACCGCGAGACCGAGGCGATGCTCGACGGCTCCGATGCCGTGAGCGACTGGCCGCTGCTCAACTTCGCCGTGGGTGCATCGAGCGGTGCGGCGTGGATGTCGTTCCATCACGGCGGCGGCGTGGGGATGGGCTACTCGCAGCACGCCGGCCTGGTGGCCCTCGCCGACGGCAGCGACGAGGCCGAGCGGCGCCTCGGCATGTGCCTGGTGAACGACCCCGCCATGGGCGTCATCCGCCACGCCGACGCCGGCTACGACAAGGCGCTCGACATCGCGCGCGTGCGCGGACTGGACCTGCCGTCGGTCGGGTGAGGCGGGACGAGTAACGGGTGACAGGGAGCTGGTGACAGGAAGCGCCGCCAACAGCGTTACGCCCCCGTCACCCGTCACCTCTTAGCTTGTCCAGCTTCCGGAACCACGCGCCGGACCGCGGCGTATGTTCTGACATGACCACCATCACCAGATCACGCGCCCGGACGGGACGCACGTCGCCCGCCACTGCTCCGTCGCTCGTCGAGCGGTATCGTCGCGTCCGCGACTGGACCACCACATTGGCCGAGCCGCTCGAGGTCGAGGACACCGTGGTGTCGTCGATGCCCGACGTGTCACCCACCAAGTGGCACCTTGCCCACACGTCGTGGTTCTTCGAGACGTTCGTCCTCGCCCACCACGACCCGGCATACCAGTCCCCCGACTCGCGATACGCATTCCTCTTCAACAGCTACTATGTCCAGGCCGGCGAGCGTCACTGCCGCGCGCAGCGCGGCCTTGCCACCCGGCCGACGCTCGCCGAGGTGCTGGCGTACCGACGCCACGTCGACGAGGCGGTGACCGCGCTCCTCGACCGCGTCGCCGACGATGCGGAGCACCCCGCCCACGCGCTCGTCGTCCTGGGACTGCACCACGAGCAGCAGCACCAGGAACTGCTGCTGACCGACATCAAGCACGTGCTGTGGACCAATCCGCTGCGGCCGGCATACCGGAGTGCGTCAATCACACCACGCGGCCCAGTGGCTCCGCTGCATTGGCACGACATTGTCGAGGGCGTGCACGAGATAGGTCACGATGGCGAGGGATTCGCCTACGACAACGAGACGCCCCGCCACAAGGTGTACCTGCAGCCGGCGCGGATCGCCTCGCGGCTGGTCACCAACGGCGAGTACCGCGAGTTCATCGACGACGGTGGCTACACCCGCCCCGAGCTCTGGATGTCGGCCGGCTGGGCCGCGGTGGAGACGGAACGCTGGCAGGCTCCGCTCTACTGGGACCGCCAGGCGCGGGACTGGGCGGCGCTCACCCTTGGCGGCACGCAACCGCTCGACCCCGCCGCGCCGGTCTGTCACGTCAGCTGGTACGAGGCCGACGCGTATGCGCGCTGGGCCGGCAAGTCGCTGCCCACCGAGTCCGAGTGGGAGATCGCATCCTGCGGTGCGGAACTCGACGGCGGGTTCGCCGAGTCGCGTCGCTTCACTCCATCGCCGGCAGCGCTCGACACGGGACTGACGCAGCTCCACGGCGAGGCGTGGCAGTGGACCGGCAGCGCCTACCTCCCCTACCCCGGCTATCGACCGGCGGGCGGCGCGATCGGCGAGTACAACGGCAAGTGGATGGCCGACCAGTGGGTCCTGCGCGGCTCGTCGTGTTTCACGCCCCGCTCGCACGCGCGGCACACCTACCGCAACTTCTTTCCCTCGCCGACCCGGTGGCAGATGACCGGCATCCGGCTCGCGGAGCGCGGATGACCGCACCGATTCGACGGCAGTCGCCCTGGCGCACTGCCACTGTTCCCCCGACCCCGCGGACCCTGCGCGAGGAGGTGCTGGCCGGCCTCCGCAGCCGTCCCAAGACGCTGCCGCCCAAGCTGTTCTACGACGCCACCGGCGCGGAGCTCTTCGAGCGGATCACCGAACTCGACGAGTACTACCTCACCGGCGCCGAGGTCGCGATCCTCGAGCGGCGCGCGGGCGAGATCGCCGAGCGGGTGGGGTCGGGTGCTGCGCTGATCGAGTACGGCAGCGGCGCAGGGATCAAGGTGCGGCTGCTGCTCGACGCGCTCGAGTCTCCCGCGGCGTGCGTCCCGATCGACATCTCTGGTGAGCAGCTCGACGAGGTGTCCGCGACCCTCGCCGGCCTCTACCCCGACGTCGCGATCCTGCCGGTGCGTGCCGACTACACCCGGCCGATCGCGCTGCCGCCGCTTCCCGATGACGCGCGCCGCGTGGCGTTCTTCCCCGGCTCGACCATCGGCAACTTCGAGCCGCCCGCCGCATCGGCCTTCCTGCGCGGCATCCGCCAGACCGTCGGCGACGACGGCGCGCTGGTCCTCGGCGTCGACCGCCGCAAGGACCGGGCGACCCTCGAGGCCGCCTACGACGACGCCGAGGGCGTCACCGCCGCGTTCAACCGCAACATGCTGGTGCGGCTCAATCGCGAGTTCGGCGCCGACTTCTCGCTCGACCACTTCGTGCATCGCGCCACGTGGAACGACGAGGCCTCCCGGATCGAGATGCACCTCGTGTCGCTCTCCGACCAGGTGGTCACCGTGGCCGGGATGGCAGTGCCGTTCTCCGCCGGCGAGTCGATCTGGACCGAGTCGTCCTACAAGTACGACCGTGAGCGTCTGGAGGCGCTGGTCACCTCGGCGGGGTTCCGGATCGAGGCACTCTGGACCGACGAGCGGGAGCGGTTCTGGGTGGGGTACCTGGACGCGATAGCGCGAGGGGCGAAGGGCGAGGGGCGCTGAGCTGACGCGACAACGCGAGGGGCGAGGAGCCGACTCACGACACCGCCCCTCGCCCCTCGCCATTCGCATTGTCGCGCTACATCCCCGCAAACACGTTGTTCACGCTCTCCGCCCAGGTGGGATGCGAGAACGTCCCGTCGCGCAGCGCCTGCCACGTGAGGCGCCCCATCATCGCCACCTGGAGCAGCGACGCCAGCTCGCCGCCGTCGGGGGCGAGCACGGCGGCCCCGAGGAGGCGGTCGGTGCGGCGGTCGACCAGCACCTTGAGTTCGCCCCGCGTCTCGTCGGTCTCCAGTCCGCGCGCGATCCGTTCGACCGGCATCCGCGCCACCCGGAACTCCTTCGCGGCCTCGCGCGCCTCGCGCT
>ERZ869936.1093-NODE-1093-length-21009-cov-18.680443_pt1 | contig 21009 bp, 19 predicted proteins | sample MGYA00520876_ERZ869936 | MGnify/ENA primary metagenome ERZ869936 (study PRJEB32218, sample SAMN09650985) | biofilter metagenome | isolation source: enrty point of leading RO module | place: Saudi Arabia: Thuwal, RO plant located on Red Sea | collected 2016-02-17...
TGGGGCCCGGCCCCAGGGGATTCTCGAACAGGACACAGATTTTCGCGGATTTGGCCGATCAACACGGATTTTGCGGGAATTCCTTCAAAAGTCGGCAGGGACGAGAGCGCATCGATTCAGGCCTGAATACTCTGCACTCCACAGAGAGCAATCAGCGAGAATCGGTCCCATCCGTGGTCATCTGCGTTCCATTCGAATCGCTCGGAGAGTCACTCAATCAGGGATCGAGAGATGGGTGTAAACGACAGGGTTTGAGGGATTCACTTTCCGAAGGCGTAATACCGGGTGAAGTGGGTCCGCCGCGCCTGGACGTTGCGGAGCGAGAGCGCTCCATCCCGGCTGCTGGCAGGCAGGAGGCTTCCTCCATAGGAGAGCAGCGACGTTCCCAGAATCAGTGCGCTCATCAACCCGATGAATGCGCCGGTTTGCCACTTCATGCGGTCACCTCACTTCGACTCGGTCATCGATCGATTGGTTCAGTCGTCGTCGTCTTCCGACGGCCAGCGCCGCCCCTCGAACATCACTTTCCGGCCGATTTCCCACGCAGGATACGCCGCTGCGATGATTGCAGCCACCAGAAAGTAGCGGGCCGGCACCACGTCTCGCGCCAGCCGGATGTCGATCGGCGATCCGTTGCTCGTCTGCCGATCGCCCCCCGACCGGGACCAGACACCGGCGTCGCCGAACACATTCAGCCGGTAGACATTCGGACCGGTCAATCGGACCAGTGTATAGTCGTTGCGCGATCCCTCTGACCAGCTCTCGCCCCCTTCGACGCCGTGGTAGCGTTCGACCGTCGCATCCGCGTCGAGCACGACGTTCTCCTCGGCGTCCAGAAACGCCACGCTCAGCGCCACCCAGGAGTTGTTGAGTCCGCTCCCGGTGACGGCCAGTTTGCAGATGTGCGTCCCCTCCGGAATCTCGAAGGGCTGCGTCACGTAGCCCGATTCGGCGAGATACTGGTTGGAAGTGATCCCCGTTTCCTGCAACACGACCGTCCCGCCCGTCATCCAGGCCTGCGCCGTCAGCAGGAGCAGGATTCCGGCCGCCGCCAGGCCGATCCACTTTCTTCTGCGCTGCGCCCTGGTCTGGAGAAACGGCTGCGCGGGCGCGACGCCGCGCGGATGCGTCCGTTTTTCATCCGGCAGGCCGAACGCTTTGACGACGTCTTCCGGCGGCGTGTAGATGCCGAGCGACCATTCGATCTCCTTGTCGGTCCACTCGGCCGACAACAACTGCGGCGGACGAATCGCGTCCATGTAGCGGACTTCATCCCCCAGCCGGGCGACCCAGCTCAGCTCCCCCTCGACGTAAACCACCCGGCAGGCCGAGCGCTCGAACACCTTGTACCTCTGGCCCTGAAACGAGAACGACTGCTTGGGCGTGGCCCGCCGCGGGTCGAAACGGACCGGGTGGCTCAGCGACGTGAAGTAGAGCCAATGCCCGTTTTCCAGTTCGAGAAAGGCGTAACCCTGCTCCGGGTTGAAGAGCTGGAGCGACGTCCACTCATAGACTCCCTCGTCGTCGGTCTCGCGATACCGCACGATGCCGGTGGCGACGTACTCCACGCCGCGAACTTTGCCGCGGGCGCCGATCTCGATCGGGAACCGCCTCTTTTTCAGATTCGATTCGTACAGCAGCCGGGCCCGCCCCGGTACGGTGACGTCCAGGGCGCTGCCGCAATGTCCGCACATCACCATGGCGGCCCCTCGCGCGTCGTAGACGTTGACCGTGCCTCCGCAGGAGTCGCAGGAGACCGTCTCGGGTTTCAGTCCCTCGGTTGATTTGATGATCTTCGGCCGTTTCGCGGCCGGCTGGGACTCCACGGGAGGCGGATAGGCGAGTTCGCCTTTGGCCGTCATTCCTTCCGGAACCTGAGAGACCAGATCGCGCCGCTTCAGACGTTTCCCCTGGAACGCGAGCGTCGACCCGTCGTTGAAATACTCGATCGTGGCGTGGACCTGCTTGTCGGACAGATCGAGGTAACGCATCGGCTTGCCGGGACCGGCGTCCAGCGGAATCTCGCCCTGCAGGCCGACCATCTCGGCTTCATTCTTCTCTTCGACGAGCAGTTTGCGACCGCCGAACTCCACGACGTCGCCCGGTTGCACGGAGTCGAAGTCCGGGACGGCCAGCCCTTGTTTGAGCGGCCTCTCGAGGGTGTATTCGGCCTCATCCTGGCTGATCCAGGCGAACGAACCGTCGTCGGCGTATTGCACCCACCACTCATCCCACAGGCCTGCGTCGTAGCGGTATTGCAGCCGGCCCAGCACCAGGATCTCACGATCCTGGCACGTGGCGGGCCAGCCGACGGCGAGACAGGACGGAGTCTCCGCGAGCAGCGCCATCTTTCCGAGCGCGCGGACGGCGTCCGCATTCACGATCAGCGTGCTGTTGCAGTAGGGGCACGAGGCGACCCGTGAGGCGGGGCTGGTGACCCCCACGTCTCCCCCGCAACTCGGACAGTTTACAGAGACCGCCATGCAGGCCCCCCGGCGTCCGACGTCGGTACAAGCTCGTCCGATGCGCAGTCCGACCGCGCGTCCTTGATCGAGGCACTGGGTGACGCCCCGCGATCGATCTCCAGAATACGTTCCCGACTCGGCTGCAGTTCGCGTCTCAGCGTCTCGATGCCGTCTTCAGGCCGAACCGACTCTCCGCAGGTGAAGACGTCGACGGCGACGTAGTCTCGCTCCGGCCAGGTGTGCACGGCCAGATGAGACTCGGAAAGAATCGCGACCGCCGTTGCGCCTTGCGGCTCGAAGAGATGCACGTGCAGTCCGAGCAACGTGGCATCCATGGCAGCCACGGCCGATTCGATCAGCCGCCGCCACCCGATTTCCGAATCGGGCAAACGGCAGTCCCAGAAGTCCGCCACCAGATGTTTCCCGCTGCCGCCGGTTCCCACGCAACTGCTCCCGGATTTCATTCGGCCCGCATTATGCGCGAACCGGATTCGGCAGTCACGTCGAGGCGCGATTTCGCGTTCGCTCCGCACGTTTCCAGCGGACGATTCGGCAACACGTGAGGCTGGCGAGACAATGCAGTTCGCAAACCAAGTCAGGCTGTTGCTCGAGCGTCAATCCACTCGCCAGTGAGACGGGTGTTGTTCTTGTTGCGCATCAATTCGTAGACAACCTGGACGTCGAAATGCTCGTCGGCGAGGAGCCTCGCCTCCATGGTTCAGGCATCCTGATTCTCGGCGATCAGGCGGTCCATTTCGTCCGGGTGGGACCTGGCGTACTCCTGAGCAGCTTCCAACTGATCCCGGTTGATCGTGGGATACATCCGTAGAATGCCGTCGTCGTCAATTCCCACACGACGAGCCGCTTCCACGGCCCACACCGGAATGCGGGTTCCACGGATGTGCCGATCGCCACCGCAAACCCCGGGAGTATCGATGATGTCTGGTGCTACGTCCCGCATGTCGCCTCCACAATCCGGATTTCGCGCATGACCCGATTCATTCACAAATGATGGGGCGGCGTCCTCAATCCCGCGAACGCGAGGTTCCTTCGGTTTCGTCGCGATTTGCGTGATTCCAATCATTGTACATGGGTGCAGCAGGCAAGGCCAATATTGGAATCGGCAGTCACGTGGAATCGGTGCCGGCGCCGGTTGGTGTGGCGGCGGAAAAGTGACTCGTGGCTTCTCTCCCGCGCAGCGAAAGGTAGATCAGCAGGGCGACGCCGGCTGTCAGAATCCCCAGGCTGTAGAACTGCGAAATCGTCAGCCGCGTCCCGAGTTGCCCCATTTCGTCGTTGCGGAGGAACTCGAGGATGAATCGCGTCATCGGGTACAGGATGCAGCCGAGGGCGAGGAGGTCGCCGTCGTGCCGCCGCCGCGGGTAGTAGAGCGCCGTGACGGTCGCCAGGACGAACCCGTTGAGGGAACTGTAGATCTGCGTGGGATGCAGCGGCATTGTCGCGGCCGCTTCGGGATCGATGAAACCCCGATCCGCCAACACACCGAAGGGGACGCTGCCTTGCGGGAACGTCATCGCCCAAGGCAGCGAGCAGGCGTCGCCGAAACAGCAGCCGTTGAGCAGACAACCAAGGCGGCCGAAGCCGATCCCGATAAAGATCGACGGCATGATGACATCGGCCAGCATCAACTGGTTGACCCCGTGCCGGTGACAGTAGGCGAAGAACCCGGCTGCTCCGCCGAGAATCGCGCCGATGAGAACCAGCCCGCCGTTTGAGAGGTTGATGATGGCGAACAGGAATTCGCCTCCCTGCTTGCCGGCAAACACCTGCTCCGAATACTGAATCAGATAGGCCATCCGCCCTCCGATCACTCCCGGCACGAGCAACCAGAAGCCGAGGTCGAACATCGTCTCGGGATCGAGTCCCGCCCGCCGCGCCTGACGCCGAGCGAATCCGAGCGCCGCGAGAAATCCGACCAGCGTCATGAAGCCGTAACCGAAGATCGGAAACGAGAACGCCGGCAGCATTCCGGCGAGACCCAGCACCGTCAGCACGCCGATCGCGCCCCCGGCGAAAGCGGCCAGGCGAGTGAACTCCGGCTGCCAGCGAAACCGCGCGTGGATCAACAGCGCTGCCAGCCAGATCAACAGGACCCCCCCGATCAGCCAGGCGATCCCCACTCCCTCCAGGCCCGTGGCGGGGTCCGTCTTCCAGAACGCCCACGGATCGTCGAAAACGACGCGAAATAACGTTTGACGCATATCGGCAATCCATTCTGCGGCGTCCGCCCGTCACGATCACTCGCTTTGCGAGGGGATCGTGACCGGGAGGTTGTCGATCAACCGCGTTTTTCCGACGCGAGCGGCCACGAGGACGACCATTTGCTCTCGCGGCGCGCTGAGCACTTCCAGTGTGTCGGCGTCCGCGATGACTGCATAGTCGGTCTCCACGCCGGGCCGTGAGTTCAAATGCTGCTCCATTGAGGTGGCGATGGCCGGCAGATCGGTCTCCCCGCTCAGCAGCCGCTCTTCCGCCAGTCGCAGGCTCTCGTGCAACGCGAGCGCAGACTTCCGTTCCTTGCTGCTGAGATAGACGTTCCGGCTGCTCAACGCGAGTCCATCCGGTTCACGCACTGTCGGACACGGCACGAGCCGGACCGGAACATGGAGATCACGCACCATCCGTCGCAGCAGCGCCAGTTGCTGGTAGTCCTTCGTTCCGAAAAACGCCGCGTCGGGACCGACAATGTTCAGGAGCTTGAGCACGATCGTCGCCACGCCGCGAAAATGTGTCGGCCGGCTGGCGCCTTCCAATACACGCGAAAGCCCCTCAACATCGACCCAGGTGGAGTAGCCCTCCGGGTAGAGACTCTCCGTCGGCGGCAGAAAGACAATATTCACTTCCGCGTCGCGGCAGGCCTTCAGATCGTCTTCGATCGGCCGCGGATAGGCCTCCAGGTCTTCGCCCGGCGCGAACTGCGAAGGATTGACGAACACCGTCACCACGACAAAGTCCGTTTCGCGGCGGGCGGCCTCGATCAGGCTGATGTGCCCGGCATGCAGGGCGCCCATTGTCGGCACACACCCGACCGTCTTCCCCTGACGCCGCGCGGCTGCCGTCGCTCGACGGAGTTCGTCGGCGTTGGTCGTTACAAACAGTCCGTCGGCAGCCGTCATTCGCCCATCGCTGTCGGTCTTCCGCGAGTGGCTCTCCCGGCCGGGAACCGTCCCGGCGCGTCCGGAATCTGGTCCCCCGGATCAATCGCGGAGGTTTGACGGGAATTGTAGGCATCGATGCTGACCGAGGGTAACGACCGCGCGTCAGCGCCGGGCGGTTGCTCGCTCAATCCATAGCCGTGGTATCCCGTGACGATCGAATCCCGGGGATCTCCCAGCGGCGGGCCGGAAAACTCGAACTCTGACGACAGCAGACCCTCGATTGCCAGGCCGTCGGAGGGGAGCGGCTGCGCGGCCTCACCTTTTGCATCCGCAACCCGCGCGATGACAGTGCCGGGTCGCACCAGGGAAGCCCGACCTGTCACACGCACCAACTGTTGCCACAGCGATGACGACGGCGGTTTGGCGAACTCGACGATCGCCGCCGCGCCGGCAGGCAGGTCGAGGACGCACTCTTCCAGAGAGAGTTCGACGGGAGCCGGGACGTCGTCTGCGGAGGCCGCCGACCAGCGGACCAGGCTCGTCGCGTCCCGCAGCGTGACGTGATCCAGCCCCATCCGCCATTCGCGGCCCGTCGTCTGCGAATCGGACGACACGTCAAGGAACGCTCCCGCACCGCACTTCAGAACGTTCTTGGACCGGAATGTCGACGGGAGGGACAAGACGTGCACCGATGTCGCCGATCCGGTGAAGACCGTCTCGACGAGCACGATCTGCCGGCCTGTGGCGGACGAACCTTCGAGCGGCCTCCATTGAATCGCGACGCCAGCGACATCCTTGCGGCCGTTGTGGAATGTGCACGCCTTGGTTGCGAAACGTTCCGCGTCCACCTTGAGCAGCACCCGGGAGTCATTCCGGGGGGTGGGCTGCGGCGAGGTCTCGGCATCGTCCGTGCGCAGCGTGACGCCTTCGAGAATCAGGCTCTCGGCCCACACCCGCAGGGGAGCGTCCCGAATGACGATCACCGGCCTCAGACCAGCGCCGGCCCGAATCGTGAGCGGACCGACGGCGGCAATCTCGGCGGCGGCATACGGGCCGGCTGAATCAAGCTCGATGGTTCCGTCCACGATTTCGACAGGGAACGGCAAGAGCGCGGCCTCAACCGACTCTTCCTCGTCGCTCGCCGACGGGTCATCACGTGTCAGCAAAGCCGAGATTTCGCGCTTGAACTGTTCCGGCGCTCGCCCCGCGATAGCGAGCATCTCGGACCGGGCCCCGGCGTCAAGCAGCATGACACTCACCAGGGCGAGCAGCATTGTGGCGGTGATGGCCGCTCGAGCGGTGTTCCGTCCACGCCGATTCGAGGCGTTGCGTGCGCGGGCCGCGGTCTTGAAGGTTCCCAGGAAACTCGCCAAGCGCCGCCGCGCCGTGCGGCGGCGTCCGAGTTCAACGGCTATTCGCCGAAAGTCGGTCGGCCGGTCCTCCGGATTGCGCGCGGTGAGCGAGGAAACGAGTGCTCTCAATCGCGATGGTGCGTCCGGAGCATAGTTCTCGAGATCAGGGACCGACCGCGTCTGGTGCGCGGCCAGTTTCGCGAGCGGGTCGCCGTGGGGAAACGGAGGCCGTCCGGCCAGCAGTTCCCACAGCACGCAGCCCAGGGCGTATGCGTCCGAAGCGGCTGAGGCCGGCCGGTGCGAATCGATCAACTCCGGTGCGACCGTGTCATAGCATCCGAAAGGGAGTCCGACATGAATGGACGGGCCCTCCGCGAGCGAGGCGAGCAGGCCGGCGTGCAGCAGCACGCACTCACCTTCCGGAGCAAGACGGACCGTTTCCAGTCTGAGGTCGCCGTGAGGAAGCTCCCTCGTCTGGAGGGTCGCCAAGGCCTCACAGATCTGACGGCCGACCGCGCTGACGACCTCGGGAGGGAATCGACCGCGGCGCAACAACAACTCGCGAAGCGTCGGGCCCTCCACCCAGCGGCTGGCCGCCGAAACCGTCTCGCCGTCCGCCGCGCATCCGAATGCGATGCAGAGTGAGGGCGAACTGAGCCCTCGGGACTGGTCGAGATAAGTCCGGAACCGATCCAGACCGCGCTGGAGAAACGACGGCTCCAGCTCGAATCGGGTCAGCAGGATCGGGCGGCCCGTTTCGCGATTGACGGCCCGGTAGGTTTCAAACCGCGCGTTGCCGTCGACGCGCTCGCAGATCCGGAAGGGCCCGAGCAGCAGGGCCTCCGGGCCGTCCGATTCCAGCCTCTTCGCCTGGTAGGGAGTCAGCCGACGAATCTGCACCAGAGCGTCGATCCAGACCGAGTCGAACGTCGGCAGATCCCGCGCTAACCGCCGGACGCGGCCCCGACAGCGCTTCAAATCGCGAGGCCGGTAAACGCCCAGCCGCGACAATGCAGCGATCAGTTGAGAAGAAGGAGGATCCACGTCCCGCGCGCGTCCCTGCTGGGGGTTCTCCGGCCTCGGCCTGTCTGCCGGCGTCGTGCAGCCGCGCATCGACCTGCCACCGTTCCTGGTGGGCCGGCCGGCAACGCGGAGTTATCCCAAAACCGCCCGTTTCCGGCAAGATGAGCGAAAAATCGCCCCTGCGGCGGCGGAAATCGACCGCCGTCGAAGCCTCGTCAGTGACAAACAATTCGGCTGGGGCCCGGCCCCGAGAAACCGGGCCCAGGGGATTCTCGAACAGGACACAGATTTCCGCGGACTTGGCGGATCAGCACGGATTTCCCGGGGTATCCCTCAAGGGGCGGCAGCGCCGAGATCCCATCGATTCCGGCGCGCAGGGCGTCGACACGCAAGACACCAATCAGCGAAAATCGGTCCCATCTGTGGTCATCCGTGTTCCATTCGAATCTCTCCGAGAGCCGCTCGAACGGGGATCCAGAGATGTCTGTCAACGACAGCGTCGAAGCCTCGTCCGGGTTCCCGGCCGGGGACGGCAACGCCTTGCGGCGGTTCCTGTCGATGAGAAACCCGACCCGCAGACTGAAATCGTGATTGAAGACCTTTGCAACCTTCACCGAACCTGCAAGAATGACGCAACAACAGTGTGCGCTCTGCGAATCATGCACACTGTGAATCGACGGCAGCGAAACGACAACGACAGCAATGGCCGATTCCGGGCCGCAATTTGATCTGCGGGAGTTGCTCACCACAACAGTCGTCGGTGAACTGACGCTGACGCAGGTTCCCATTCTGTCGCCCGACGCGACCGCCGCGGAAGCGGCGGCGGCGATGCGCGCCGTCTGTCACGGGAGTGCACTCATTTGCGATGCCGGACGCATCGTGGGGATCATCACGGAACGGGATCTCCTCGGTTTGCTCGTTGACGACTCCAAGGTCGAATCGCCGCTCTCCGCGGTCATGACCACGGCGCCGCAGACACTCACGCAGAGCGCCTTGCTGTTCGACGCTGTGAGGCTCATGGACCAGGGCGGCTATCGGCGGTTGCCCGTCGTTGACGCCGACGACAAACCCGCCGGCATTGTCGATGTCAAAACCGTGGTCAATTTCCTCGTCGAACAGATGGCCGCCACGGTCTACAACCAGGCGGAGAATTCGCTGTTGACCGTTCGTCAACGAGAGGGCGCCTGAACGAGCACCGGGTGAGACAGACTCCTCGACGCACTGCCGTCCAGCCGCCCGGAGGTTGGATTCCCCACGATTCTTAAGACGCGAAGCGAGCAACGGGAGCAACCACGGCATGTCAGCCAGTGATGCAGCACAGTCCGGAACAACCGGCGTCGACGACAAACCCATTGAAACGCTGGAAACCGTCGTCGTCAGGTTCTGCGGCGACAGCGGCGACGGCATGCAGCTCGTCGGCACGCAGTTTACGAACGTCTCCGCCGTCTTCGGGAACGACGTCAGTACGCTGCCGGACTTCCCGGCCGAAATCCGCGCGCCGGCCGGGTCGCTTGCCGGAGTGAGCGGCTATCAGCTCTGTTTCTCCAGCGGCGAAATCTACACCCCCGGAGACGCTGTCGACACGCTCGTCGCCATGAACCCCGCCGCCCTCAAGACCAACGTCGGCGACCTGAAGCGCGGCGGCACGCTGATCGTCAATGAAGACGCCTTCGACAAGAGCAGCCTCTCCAAGGCCCATTACGACCGCAACCCCCTCTCCGCGGACAACGCGGACCTGGCGGCGTTTCGCAAGCATTCCGTCCCGATGACCCGCTTAACCCGCGACGCCGTCGACGGGCTTGGGCTCTCGCAGCGCGAGGCCGACCGCTGCAAGAACTTCTTCGCGCTCGGGCTCGTCATGTGGCTCTACGATCGCGACCGCAAACCGACCGAAGACTGGATCACCAGCAAGTTTGCCCGCAACCCGACCATCGCCGAAGCGAACCTCCGCGCGCTCAGGGCCGGGTACAACTTCGGATTCTCCACCGAGGCGTTCACCGTTCACTACGAAGTCGCGCCCGCAGAGTTGCCGCCGGGACGATACCGCAAGGTGACGGGAAATGAGGCGGTCGCCATGGGTTTGGCGACGGCGGCGAAACTCGCCGGGAAAGACCTGTTCTACGGCGGGTATCCCATCACGCCCGCCAGCGACATCCTCCACGAACTCTCCCGGCTCAAGAATTTCGGCGTCCGCACCTTCCAGGCGGAAGACGAGATCGCCGCCGCCACCTCCATTATCGGCGCTGCCTTCGGCGGCGCACTGGCCGTCACGGCCAGCAGTGGACCGGGAATCGCACTCAAGGGGGAAGCGATCGGTCTCGGGGTCATGACCGAACTGCCGATGGTCATCGTCAACGTCCAGCGCGGCGGCCCCAGCACCGGCTTGCCCACCAAAACCGAACAGTCCGATCTGTATCTCTGCTACTACGGCCGCAACGGAGACTGCCCCGTGCCGATCGTGGCCGCCCAGTCTCCGGCCGATTGCTTCGCGATGGCCCAGGAAGCCATGCGGATCGCCGTCGAATACATGACGCCCGTCTTTCTCATGACGGACGGCTACATCGCCAACGGCGCAGAGCCCTGGTTGATCCCGAAACTCGACGACCTCAAGCCGATCGTCTGCACCCATCCGACCGAATCGAATGGCAATGGAGACGGCTTTCTTCCATACCTCCGCAACGAGCGGCTGGCCCGTCCCTGGGCCATTCCCGGCACGCCCGGGCTTGAGCACCGGCTCGGCGGACTCGAGAAAGCCGATGTCACCGGCAACGTCTCGTACGATCCCGACAACCACGAGCACATGGTCGCGACGCGGGCCAGAAAAGTCGCCAACATCGCAGACAGCATCCCGCCGCAGGAAGTGAATGGGCCCGAATCGGGCGACCTGCTCGTCGTCAGTTGGGGAGGCACCTACGGCGCGGTCTGGTCCGCCGTTCGCCAGTGTCAGAAACGGGGTCTCTCCGTCGCCCACTGCCACCTGAGGTATCTCAATCCCTTCCCGAAGAATCTTGCGGAGATCTTTTCCCGCTATCAGCAGGTGCTCGTGCCGGAACTGAACACCGGACAACTCCGAACGATTCTGCGCGGGACGTTCCTCGTCGACGCCGTCGGGCTGAACAAGATCAAAGGAAAACCGTTTCTCATCACCGAGATCGTCGATAAGATTGAAGAGATGGCGGGCCGGTCGAATTCCTGAGGTTCTCATTCCTGAAACCACCCCGACGCGAATGATCGTGTGCATCACGGCAGCGTTTTGATTGAATCCGGCGTCTCCGCCGGTCATTGAGGCATCATGAGCACTGACGTTTCCCTCCCCGTGTTGACCGCCAAGGACTTCGCCAGCGACCAGGAGATTCGCTGGTGTCCCCGTTGCGGCGACTACTCCATCCTCGCGCAGGTCAAGAAGGTTCTGCCGACCCTCGGCATTCCCAAAGAGAACTTCGTCTGCGTCTCCGGAATCGGATGCTCCAGCCGGTTTCCGTACTATCTCGACACTTACGGATTCCACGGCATTCACGGAAGGGCGCCCGCCATCGCCACCGGCCTCAAGATCGCCCGCCCCGACCTGCAGGTCTGGGTCATCACCGGGGACGGCGACGGCCTCTCGATCGGCGGCAATCACCTGATGCACGCCATCCGCCGCAACGTCGATCTCAAGATCATCCTGTTCAACAACCAGATCTACGGGCTCACCAAAGGCCAGTACTCCCCGACCAGCCCGATCGGCAAGCGGACCAAGAGCACCCCCTTCGGTTCGGTCGCCAATCCGCTCAGTCCGCTCAGCGTCGCCATTGGATGTGAAGCGACCTTCGTGGCCCGCAGCGTGGACGTCGACATCAAGCATCTCACGACCGTGCTGGAACGCGCGGCCCATCACAAGGGCGTCGCCTTCGTCGAGGTCTATCAGGACTGCAACGTGTTCAACTCCGGGGCTTTCGAGTTCGCCTCCAAGAAGGACTCCAAGGCCGACCACTGCATCTATCTTGAGCACGGCAAGCCGCTGATCTTCGGGAACAATCGGGACAAGGGCGTGCGGCTGGGCGGCGACGGGTTGCCGCAAGTCGTCTCGCTCGACGAAGTCGCCGAAGACGACCTGATCTTCCACGACGAGAAAGCCCGCGATCCGAGCCTGGCCTTTCTGCTCGGGCGTATGCGATACCCCGACCTTCCCGAACCGATGGGCGTCTTCCGCAGCGTCGAGCGACCGTCCTACGATGAACTGCTCTGCCGGCAACTCGAAGAAGTGACCGAAAAGAGCGGACCCGGCGATCTCGAAAAACTGTTCAACAGCGGCGACACCTGGGAAGTGAAGTAGCCGGCCGCTCGGCGCGAGCGCCGAAATCGTTCGGATGCGGCACGTCACGATGCGTCAGGTCCGCCGGGGTTGGCAGGGCGGCCGATGTCGCAACTCGAAAGCAGCGCAGCATGAATTGTCCCGACTGCGGCCACGAAAACATCCCGGGCGCCGACTCCTGCGAAAAGTGTGGGCAGTCCCTCACCGGGATGCAGATCCCAGGCAGCGAGATTGAGCAGTCAATCATCGCTCACCCGGTCAGCGTTCTGGCGACCAAGGCGCCCTTCAGCATCGATCAGCAGGTCATCGTTCGCGATGCGATTCAGACGATGGTCGACCGTAAGGTCGGCTGCCTCCTGATCACCGAAGACGACGTTCTTTCCGGCATCTTCACCGAACGCGACGTCCTCAATCGCATCACGCCCGACCCGGCCGCCATGGAACAGCCGGTCGGAAACCACATGTCGAGAACGCCGGCGCGGCTGAAAGCTGATGATTCCATCGCCTACGCGCTGCACACCATGTCGATCAACGGCTACCGGCATCTGCCGGTCGTTGACGCGGAGGACAAGCCGGTCAGCATCGTCTCCTCGAGAGACATCCTCCGGTTGCTCGCCGTCCGCTTCGCCGACATTCGCAGCGATTAGACGGGCCCAGTCGGATTCGCAAACGGGTGCCACTGGCTTTGCCAGTGCGTAACACAGTGGACGTCTCCCGAGCAATGCACTGGCGGAGCGAGTGACGCCCAACCTGTCATAACAGGATCGAAGAATCACTCGCCGGTCCAACCGCATTCGCAGCACACACGCCATGCCGCAGACCGTTTCCCCCGGCGCGAACAGCGGCCTGAATGCGGTCGATCCCTCGCCGCGGATTCTCCTGTCGGGACGCAGCGACGCGGCCGAATTTGCAGTCGTTCGCGCGGAACTGGCTCATCAACTGCCCGGGTGCACGCCGGTCCGGCTTGTCTTCCCGGTCGCGGAGCAGTCTGCCGAAATCGACTCTGCGGACCTGATCGTGGTCTGCCAGTCCTTTCCGGACGAGTTTCCCCGTGACGCCGCGCAGGAACTGCTGGCACGATCGGTTTCCGCTCGGTTGATCGTCTGCTGGGGAGAATGGTGCCTCTCCGCGGGCCGCACTCGTTCCATCTGGCCGCCTGCTGTTCGAGTTCCCATCAACCGCTTTGCGGAGAGGCTCGCCCGTGAGATTCGCGTCTGGCAGGGAACGGCCGAACCGGTCCCGACCACGGCGACGGCCGACGAGCAGATCGAAATCGAGTCGCGCGACAGCCGGATCGTACACCGGACCGTTCTGGTCGAGAGCTCCGATCAGGCCTATCAACAGACTCTCGAAGCGACGCTCGCCGGTCTGGGGTGCCAAATTTGTAAAACGAACGATGACGAACCGGTCGACGCGGTCTTCATCGACGTCGATCCACCGAACCGGCGGCAGCAGGCCGGACTTCGTTCCATTCGCGAGCGGTCCCCGGAAGCGCAGATCATTGCGCTCAGTTGTTTTCCGGACTCCGCTCCCTCCGGCGTGGACGTCGTCGTCAGAAAAGACTCCGGCTTCACACAACTCGCCCAAGCACTCCGCTCACTCCCGTAGCGCGCGCTGCAAGCGTGCGCAGCCCCCTGTTTGACTGATGCGAAACAGACTGCCGGTCCTCATATTGTTCTCAGTCTGCATCGGTTGCGGCGATCACCGGCAGGCGGACAGCGTTCGTCCGGCCGTCGAAGCGCTATCCTGGGACCAGCAGGTGGCAGCAGTTCGCCAAGGCCGCTCTCGGCAGATCATCGTGAAGCGGCAGATGATCACCGCGAGTGAATGGGCCGATCTCCGCGAGGATTGCGAGTCGCTGCACGTGCTGGAGGTCGGAAACGCCGAGGGCCTTGCGCCGGCGGACCTGCGCGTGCTGGCGGGTCTCCCGGAGCTGTCCCGGCTCAAGCTCGTTGCGCCGATTGACGACGCGGGAATGGAACAAATCGCCCCGGTAAAGTCGCTCACGGTGCTCAATCTTCCCGCCGCGGAGTTTTCGGACGCCGGTCTCGCGCACGCGGCGCAACTTCCCCGGCTGGAACTGCTGCGGTTCCACAGCCCGCATGTGACGGATGCCGGTCTGGAGCACGTCTCCCGGATGACGTCGCTGCGCTTCCTGCATCTGATCGATGTCCCGGTGACGGACGCCGGAATCACGCACCTGCATCGGATGACCTGGCTGGAGTCTTTCTACCTCGACGGCGGGGACTGCACCGACGAAGGCTTGAGCGCCCTGCTCACCGCGCTGCCGGACCTGCATTTCCACAAGGACCAGCTTCATTTGCCCGGCGACCCGCTGGCCCATCCGCACGACTGATCGGCACACTGGTTCCGATGCGCGCGGCCCGGTACGATTCGGTTTCAACGCGCGGCAAGTTCCAAATCCGCGTGCACCGATAGCTCGATCTGATTGCCACTGACATGAAACGCGCTTCCACTGCTCTCGTTGCCGGCCTGCTGCTGGCCACCGCGGCCACCGGTTGGACCTACTACATCGAGGCCCGTCAGGGGGCCGTGCTCGCCGAGTATGCCGACGCGTTTATCGGGACGTTGGACGCCGATCAAAAGAAGATCGCACTTCTCGACTATGAGGCGCCCAACCGCGTCGACTGGCATTTCATTCCCAAGGAGGAGCGAAAAGGCGTCCAGCTTCGTGACATGTCCGACCCTCAGCGCGAAGCCGCTCATAAGCTGCTCCGCAGTGCTCTCAGCCAGATCGGCTACGATAAAGCGGTCCAGATCATGGAACTGGAGGCCCTTCTAAACGAACTCGAAGGGGGCGAAAGCCGGTTCCTGCGCGATCCTCTCCGCTACTACTTCACGATCTTCGGGGTTCCCTCGGCAGACGACCGGTGGGGCTTGAGCGTGGAAGGCCACCATCTTTCGCTCAATTTCGTCATGGACGGCGGGGAAATTGTCTCATCGACCCCACAGGTCTACTGTGCCAATCCCGCGACCGTCAAAAACGAGAACGAGACCGGCATCGAAGTCGGCACGCGGGTGCTGGCCGACGAGGAACAACTTGCCTTCGACCTCGTCAACATGCTCTCCGGGGAGCAGCAGAAAACGGTGATCATCGACGACACGGCGCCCGCTGAAGTCCGCGAACCGGGCAGCCCGCAGCCTCCCCAGACCCCGCCGGTCGGACTCCCTGCCTCGGAACTGACGAAGCCGCAGCGCGAACTGCTTCAGCAACTGGTCGACGTCTACATCGAGGCCATGCACAAGGAGGTGGCGGACGTCCGATCCGCGGAGATCGCGGAAGCCGGATTCGACGACGTCCATTTCGCCTGGGCGGGCGCGACCGAACCGGGGGTCGGTCACTACTACCGCGTGCAGGGGCCGACATTCGTCATCGAGTTCGTCAACACGCAGCCCGATGCGGCCGGGAACCCGGCCAATCACATTCACGCCGTGTGGCGCGACATGCGCGGCGACTTCGGCCTGCCGGTCGAGTAGTGGTGCGTCAATTCAAGATGTTCGGGTTGAGCGGTTCTCACGGAAGCACGAATCCCGCAGGGTTTCGTGTGGATTCGCGGTCAAGACAACCCGAAAACCAGGCCCTGGCAGGGCAGTAGGTGCTCGGCAACAGACTACTGGTTGTTTGATCCTGAAGTGACGGGTTGGGTGCCACTGGCGTTCCGCCAGTGCATCGCGGAGTAGACGTCCTCTCTGGTTCGCTCTGGCGCAGCCAGTGGCACCCGTCAACTCAGCCTCGATGAGCCACTACTCAGCGGGAAGAGATCCCCGCGAGATCAGCGTCCACGGCTCACGCAGTCGGACAGCTCTCGCCGCCGCCAGATAAACGGCCGCACCGGCGATCATCGGAGCGGCGACCGCGACCAGGCGGTCTGCAATTGTTGCACTTGTCGTCAGTGACGGCCGGACGACGACGCAGGCCGCTGTCATCAGGAGCGTTGCGAGCAGCGTCTTGCCGCCGGTCGAAGCAATCGCGGCCCAATCGAGACTGCCGGTTCGCTGCTGCAGCATCACGGCCGCCAGAATGCACTGCACCGCGGCGGCGAGCGCCGTGGCGAGAGCCAGTCCCACTCCCCCCAGGCTCCAGACGAGGATCAGGTTCAGCGCCAGGTTCACCGCCACCGCCAGCAGACCGATCCGCACCGGCGTAGTCCGGTCACCCAGCGCGTAGTAGCCGCGATGAATGATCAGCAGCCCGATCGACGCCCACACGGCCGCGCCGTAGACAGCCACCATCTGCGATGTGAGCGCCGCGTCAGCCTCGGTGAATCGTCCGTGCTGGAACAACAGCGACGTGATCGGACCACTGAGCACATAAAGTCCCGCGGACGACGGGAGCCCGATCGCGATCGCCAGCCTGACGCCGTAGCTCAGATCACTCCGGACGGCGGCGCGGTCGCCGCGCTGCGCATGTTCCGCCAGCAAAGGAAACAGCACGGTCCCCAACGCGACGCCGAAAACGCCCAGCGGAAACTGGTACATCCGCTGACCGAAGTAGAGCGCCGAAGCGGTCCCCGATTCCACCAGTTGTGGAATCCAGGACGCGCCGGAGACGGTTCCCGGCGGCGGTTCGGCCAGCAGCCACGCCAGCAGGCTGTCGAGCGCTGCGTTAAACTGCGTGATCGAGAGACCGACAACGATCGGCAGCATCGCGGCAAAGACGCGTCTGACCTGCGGACGGGCGGCGCGAGCGTTCCACGTGAAACGGAAGCCCCGCGCGCGCAGCGCGGCCAGCACCACCAGGAGTTGAATCACTCCGGCGAGAACCACGACCAGCGAAATCACGCGGATCTGAGTGACGGAGGTTTCGACCTTCGTGGCCGCAACGGCGACCGCCGCCAGCCAGGCCAGATTGAGTACGACCGGCAGCAGGGCCGGCCAGAAGAAGTGCTTCAGCGCATGCAGCATCGCGCTGACCTGCGCCGCCAGGCAGATCAGCACCAGATACGGTGAGAGGATGGCGACCAGTTCGAGCAGCAAGCGGGCGTCGGCCGACAACGAGAGGGTCAGCAACGCCGCTCCAATCACTGCTTCCGCCACGCCGACGAGCAACGCCAGCACGCCGGCCAGAGCGAAGAACACCCCCGTTCCCACACGCCGGGCGCCGTCCGGGTCGTCGCTTTGCAGTTCTTCGACGAACACCGGCAGGAAGGCCGTCGTGAGCGCCCCCTCGCCGAATAACCGCCGCGCCAGATTCGGCAGCCGAAACGCCACGGTGAAGGCGTCCAGCACCGGACCGGCCCCGAACAAGGCCGCCATCGCCATGTCCCGCAGCAGCCCCAGAATGCGGCTGGCCAGCGTGCACAGGCTCACGACCCGGAACCCGGCCCCGAGGAAACTGCGTGCTTCGGATGAGTCGAGAGTCTCTGCTCTGCCTGGAGGAGAGACATCTTTCCCTGAGACCGGAGTCGACATGCTCCCTCGTGCGGCGCCAACCGGGAATTGATGGAACGGGAAGACGGTGTCCTGTCAGGGCACCTATCGTCTTGCGCGATCCGTGCCAAGCGGCACTGTCGCTGCGTTGTAGCGTCATCCGGCGGGCGCACAAAGACCAGTCGCGAACGCGCCTCGCGCGACGGATGCCAGAGGGCAGGGCAGTCGCTACCATACACGCTGGCGAACGAACCCAGCCTGGCTGGCTTGGCACAACCAAACAGAGTCGAATGACGTTCGTACAGCATGCGCGCAAGTGGCGCGTATGTTATCTCGAAAGACTCAAAATCAACCTGTGTTGCAGTGGTCATGAGGTTTCCATGAAGAGCATTCTCATTCCCGTCATCTTCGCGTTGTGCACCGCGCTCTGCTGGGGACTGTACGGTCCAACCGTGGCCAAGGCCCGGAGCCCGATCGGCGAGTGGAGCCCGTTCAAGCCGTACGTCTTCATCGGAATCGCCTATCTCGTCTGGGCCGTCGCCGGGGGACTCGCCGCGATGAACGTCAAAGGCGACAGCTACACCTACACCGGCAGCCAGAGCCCCGCCATGACGTGGGGCTTCTGGGCCGGCACACTCGGCGCATTCGGGGCGCTCGGTCTCACGTCTGCAATGATTACGGGAGGCAAGCCGGCCTACGTCATGCCGATCGTGTTCGGGGGGGCCGTCACCGTGAACGCCATCGTCGCGTACATTCAACTCGCGGGCAGAGCACACACCAGCCCGATGCTGTGGATGGGGATGCTGCTGGTCGCCGCCGGCGTCGTCCTCGTCGCCCGCAACACCCCGCACGGCGCGCCCCCGAAGAAACCGGCTACAGAAACAAGCCAGGTGGAAAGCGCCGTCGCGCCGCCTGCCGAAGCCGCAGCGTCGGCACCGGAAAGCCGTCCCTCCTGAGACGGAACCGCCGCCCGCAACCGGTCTGTGAGAAACCGGAGTCGCGCATCGCGCGCCGACTCACGCCTCGATTCGTCAGGAGTCCCGTGCAACGCTATCGACGCCCACTGGTTCTGGCCTGTCTCGCTCTCGCCGCCTGCGGAATCCTGAGTCCCGCTGCAGCGCGGTGTGAAGAATCCCGCACCGGTCCGCCCAACATCGTCCTCATCATGGCGGACGACATGGGTTACTCCGATCTCGGATGTTACGGCGGCGAGATCAAGACGCCGCAACTCGACGCCCTCGCGGCCGGCGGACTCAGGTTCACCCAGTTCTACAACACCGCCCGCTGCTGGCCCACGCGGGCCGCCCTCCTCACCGGCTACTATGCGCAACAGGTCTGTCGCGACGAGTTCCCCGATCTGCCGGGACAAGACCGGGGGAATCGTCCCGGCTGGGCGCCCCTCCTGCCCTCGCTGCTCGATTCAGCCGGGTACCGGTCCTACCACTCGGGCAAGTGGCATATCGACGGCATGCCGGTCGAAAGCGGCTTTCACCGCTCCTATCTGCTGCGGGACCAGGGCCGGTTCTTCCATCCGCGTCGTCATTTCGAAGACGACCGGACCCTGCCACCGGTCGAACCGGAGTCGGGCTTCTACGCCACGACCGCGATCGCCGATCATGCGATCCGCTGTCTCCGGGACCACGCCGCCCATCATGCAGGAGCACCGTTCTTCCACTACGTTGCGTTTACCGCGCCGCACTTTCCGCTGCACGCCCTGCCGGAGGACATCGAGCGCTACCGGAACCACTACCAGGTCGGCTGGGACCGCATTCGGGACGAGCGCAGGCAGCGGCAACGGGAGATGGGCATCGCACCAGGCCTCATCTCGGACGTCGAACGCGACGTCGGGCCACCCTATCACTTTCCCGAAGCGCTCAAAATCCTCGGTCCCGGGGAAGTCAACCGGCCCCTGCCGTGGAGCGACCTGACGGCCGAACAGCAGGAGTTTCAGGCCGAAAAAATGGCACTCCACGCCGCCATGATCGACCGCATGGACCGAGAAATCGGCCGCATCGTGCAACAACTGAAGGAGATGGAGGTTTTCGACGAGACACTCATTCTCTTCCTTTCCGATAATGGGGCAAGCGCTGAAATCATGGTCCGCGACGACGGCCACGACCCGTCCGCGCCGCCGGGCTCGGCGGAGACCCATCTCTGCCTCGGTCCCGGCTGGTCGACCGTCAGCAACACGCCGTTCCGTCGACACAAAACGTGGGTGCACGAGGGTGGGATCTGTACGCCGTTGATCGTCCACTGGCCGAACGGCATTTCCGCACGGGGCGAACTGCGCAACAACCCCGGCCACGTGATCGACGTCGTTCCCACGCTGCTGGAACTCGCGGGAGGCGAGCGGCCGGCGGAATTCAGCGGTTCACCTGTTCCGGCGCCGCCCGGTGTCAGTCTGGTACCGGCCTTCACGGACGACGGCAGCGTGTCGCACGATTCGCTGTGGTGGTCGCATGAAGGCAACAGAGCGATCCGCGTGGGCGACTTCAAACTGGTTGCCGCCGCAGGAGAGGACTGGGAACTCTTCAACCTGCGGGAAGACCGCGCGGAGACGAATGATCTGGCGGAGACCCACCCCGAGAAGGTGGCCGAACTCAGCCAGCTGTGGACGGCGCAGCGCGATAAGTTCCACCAACTGGCGACGGCTGACGCTGACAGTCAATGACCGGGTAGCGCCCCAGCGTTTCTCGACGCCCGCCATTCGCCGATCGTCCGGTCCGCACTAACTGGTCCGATCGAGAGAATCGGCAGTGCAGATTCCGTCTAAGTCGAGTAGACTGAAACGGTTGTAACACACTCCGGCCCACGGGCGATCACCCGCACTTGCGGAAATCATTCCAACGATGATCGGCCCGGCTGCGTAAGGATTGTGATGTCTACGCCAGCACGCAAGACGGCTGAGAAGCGCGAACGACGCGCCGATCAGGCCTCGCCGTTCGAGCCCGGCTCGCCGGCCAGCGATGCACGGCTTGTCGAAGACGCCCGGTCCGGCGACCAGGACGCCTTCGGGGAACTCGTCCAGCGGTATGAGCGCCGTCTGCTGCGGGTGATTCAGCGATTCGTCCGGGACCCCGATTTGGCCGAGGATCTGGCGCAGGAAACGTTTCTGAGGGTCTATGAGCGGTTGGATCAGTTCGATGCTTCGCGGCGGTTCGGCCCCTGGCTGTTTCGCATCGGAGTCAACGCCACGCTCGACTTCCTGCGGCGGCGCAAACGGCGGGTGTGGGCGTCGCTGTTTACCGACAGTGGGCAAGACCGTTGGCCCGATCCGGGCGAACCCGATCCACGTAAGACAATCGACCTTCACCAGGAAGTGTGGCAGGTCATCGAGAAACTTCCGGAGAAGTACCGCATCGTTC